>ERZ779621.28-NODE-28-length-124465-cov-16.505434_pt1 | contig 124465 bp, 113 predicted proteins | sample MGYA00514215_ERZ779621 | MGnify/ENA primary metagenome ERZ779621 (study PRJEB29562, sample SAMEA4376715) | mouse gut metagenome | isolation source: Cecum | study: EMG produced TPA metagenomics assembly of the A DSS colitis mouse model was used to assess the...
TGCGCCGGAGGCTTGAAACAAAGCTGATTACAAAGATACTGGCGTTTGAAGCGGTGTAAAGGGCGGTTCGCTGTCCTTTTCCATAGCTGACAGGTTCAGTGGTGTACCTTGAAAATTGAATATACAATAACCTCACAGGACGTGAGAAACTGTGGAGCTACGCAGCAGATACGCTATGACTGCCTGTTCCGGTACGGAATTGAAAGCGAAGAAGCATTTTATGATGTTGAAGCAAAGGCACGAGCGAAAACTATCAGTGTTGGAGTAGAAAACTTCCTGTTCAGGAAGCGGGGATTCTATTAGCGAAGAAGCAGTTTCGTGATAATGATACTTCTGGTGAAAGCCAGTCACATAGAGAAGATGATGGTGCAAGTCCAATGTGGGCAGGTTTCCCGCCTGTCACCTGTGAGGATATTTTTAATATGTTTATCAATGAAAGTTCATCTGACAGACGGATTTTCATTGGTAAACATATCAAAAAATAATGATTTGGCGTAGGACATGATTCATATAGGACAAGCAGATGTCAATATAATGGAATGTGGATAGATGAAAGAGGTGTAGGTATTGAGCATAGAAGAAATGAAAAATGTGGATGTAAGGACGGTAAAGCGAGAGGAACTTACAGACATAAGAGAGGTAGAAGTAAACAAAAGGAAAAGCCGGGAAGGACAGGTAAAGGATTATCTTAGGCAGATTAAGAATCCTTATTGTTACAGGTATGGAGAATATGTTGTTAAGATTGGATTTGAGGATACTACGGTTACGCTTACGGATCGGCTGCAGGAGCTGATATTAAAAACTGCCAGTACAATGTGAAATTGCGTATTTCTTCATTGGACAAAAGCGGGAATTTGTGCTAGACTATATTCAGGACTAAATTAATATGTGGAACCCTGATTTTATGGTAATGTCAGCACTATAAAATTAGGAGGAAACAGTATGAAAAATTCATACATATCTTATATGGCTGCTGTGTACCTGCGTCTGTCAAAGGAAGATGAAGATTTGCGGGAGGCAAAGGGCAAGAAGGAAAGCAACAGCATCGCCAATCAAAAGGCATTGATATTGAAAACAATAGAATCTATGCCGGATGTTACCCTTTATGACATTTATATAGACGATGGATTTACAGGACTTAATTTTGAACGTCCAAATTTTCAGCGTATGTGCCAAGATATTTACAGCGGTAAGGTAAATATGGTCATCGTAAAGGACTTGTCAAGATTAGGGCGTGATTATATTGATTCCGGGCGTTATGTGAAAAAGATTTTTCCGTCTTATCATGTCCGGTTTGTGTCTGTACTGGATCACTTTGACAGCCTGACAGCATCACAAAGTGATGTAAACCTGTTAATTCCGGTTAAAAACTTCGTAAATGACAATTATAGCCGGGATATATCCGGTAAAGTGAGAAGCCACCAAGAGGTAATGCGTGAAAATGGGCTATATGTCGGCTCTTATGTTGCCTATGGTTATAAAAAGCTGGAAACGGACAGGAATAAAATTATACCAGACGAATATGCGGCTGATATTGTGCGCAAGATTTTTGAATGGAAACTGAAAGGGTTAAGTTCGGGAGCAATCGCAGAGAAGCTCAATGGACTTGGCGTAGCTGCTCCCTCCGAGTATAAAAGACAGCTTGGAGGAAATTATAAGTGCGGCTTTCAAAAAAATGCGAAAGCAAAATGGTCGGCTGTAACGATTACCCGTATATTGAAGAATAAAATTTATATAGGTGTACTGGAACAGGGAAAGCGTGAAAAAGTCAATTATAAATTGGATAAGGTTGTGGAAAAGCCTGAAAATGAATGGGCGGTAAAAGAAAATACGCATGAAGCAATTATTAGCAGGGCAGATTTTGAGAATGTTGCAAAACTTTTAAACCTTGATACACGCAAATCTCCGGAAGAAGAAACACTGTCTTTGTTATCGGGGTTGATGTTCTGCGGGGAATGCGGCAGAGGTATGGTCAGGCGCTGCAACCGATATAAGGAAAAACGGAATATATATTATATATGCGCTACTTATAATAAAGGGAACGGATGCAGCCGACACAGCATAGGTCAGCCGGTAGTAGAAGATATTCTACTTGATGCAATCAGAAGGCACATAGAACACGTTGCCAAACTGGAAGAACTTATAAACTTAATCAGAGATAAAGAAGTCGATTATAACGATGTAGTGGCAAATGACAGGGAAATTCTCGCCAAGTATAAAGAACTGGATCAGTGTAAGAAGGTGGAAATGGCTTTGCATAGAGATTTAGCTGCAGGCGTAATTTCTGCAAAGGAATATGAGCAGTTTAAAGCTAATTTTGCCAATAAATCCGCAGAAATAGAGAAAACAATCAAAAAATTACAGGAGGAAATAGAAACAGTTTTCAAAGAGGGATTGTTTGTAAATGAATGGATTGATACATTTACAAAAACAGGCAATATTACATCGCTGGATAGGAGTACGGTGCTGTCATTAGTGGAGAAAATTACTGTTTATGAAGAAAACAGGATTGAGATTACTTTTAAGTATCAGGATGAATACGAAACTTTATGCAAGATTATTGAAACACTTCCGGAGAACTATACTTCTCTTTCTTTTATGAAGGAGGTGGAGCGTAATGGCTAGGACAGCAGACAGATATAAAAAGAACACCATAGAGCCGAAGGAAACTCCGCTAATATATTGTGTTGGCAATTATTTAAGGCTGTCGGTAGACAGTGACTATACGGGAAGCGATTCTTTGCAGAATCAAAGAAAACTGGCACAGGAATATGTTAGCAGATACCATGACCTGAATATTGTAAGAGAGTATGTTGATGACGGGAAAACGGGAACTGATTTTTCCCGTCCGGCATTTAGCAGGATGATAGCAGATTTAAAGGCGGGTATCATTAACTGTGTGATTGTCAAAGATTTATCCCGGTTTGGAAGGGAATATATAGAAGCCGGGAACTATATTGAGAAGGTGTTTCCGTTTTTGGGAGTGCGCTTTATATCCATTGTTGACAGGTATGACAGTGCTGATGCAAATTGCAGCAGAGAGCTTCTGCTTATATCCCTTAAAAATCTAATGCATGAGATGTATGCAAAAGATATTTCCAAGAAAGTAGGAAGTACATTTCGGATAAAACAGGAAAAAGGGATATTCTACCGCAGCGCTACAATTCCGTATGGATACCGTATGGATGAAAATGGAACAAATTATATGATTTGCGAACAGACAGCGCCGATTGTACGGGAGATATTCAGGCAGTATCGTCAGGGTATTTCCAGTTATACAATATGCCGATGGCTGTATGAAAACAATATCCAGACACCAAAGCAATATATCCAGTCAGGGTGTGTTTACAGGAAGCCGGAAGATGAATTGAAATTCTGGCATTTTTCCACCATTAAAAGGATGCTGGAAAATCCGGTTTATGTTGGCAGTGTCATAAGGCATAAATCGGAGCAGAGCTTTTTTGCAGGGAAAAAAGCAAGTTCAGTGCCCAAGCAAGAGCAGATTGTCATTGAAAACAACCACGAACCGATTATTGACAGACAGGTATTTGAGGATGTCCAGAAAATGTTGAAGCTGGCAAAAGAGAAGAAAACAAAATCTTCCTGTGAGCATCAGTTAGTTGTTTTTGACAGAAATGTATTTCAAGGCAAGCTGTTCTGCGGTTCATGCAAGGGAAATATGGTCAGGGTAGGCGCTTACCATTCTGTAAAAGGAGTAAAAGAGCAGTATAAGATTTTTAAATGCAGCACCCATAGAAATAACTGTGATTTATGCGATACAAGAGGGATTGCAGAGGATTTACTGTGTGATATTCTATATAGCACGATTCAGAAGCAGATCTGTTTGTTAAAAGGAATAAAGAAGCAGATAGAAAAAGACATTCGATATTCCTTTGAGGAAAATTTAAAACAGGCAGAATGGAAAAAACAGAAGATTATCAATAAAAGAAATCTTTTGGAACAGGAATATATGCAGATGTATTCAGATTACGCCGAGGGGAGTATTCCGCAATCGGCATTTCTGCAATATAAAAGTACATATCAGGAAAAAACGGAAACTTACAGGAAACAGGAAGATGTATGTGTCAGGGAGGAAAAGAGAATTAAAAAATGTCAGACGGCTTTGCAAAAGTTATTGTCGGACTGGCTTCGCTTTCAGAACACAAGAAAATTAACAGAAACGATGGTGGAAATCTGTATTGACAGGATAGAGCTTTTTGCAGATAACCGGGTGGAAGTAAAGTTGAAATATCAGGACTGTTTCGAGATTCTTGATGAATGGACGAGGAAGGAGGTGTGATTGATGATTCTGGCATTGTATTTAAGGCTCTCAAAGGAAGATGGAGATATGATTGATGAAAGCAATAGTATCACAAATCAGCGGCTCATTCTCCGTAAGTTTGTAGAACAAAGAGAGGAATTTGAGAGTTTTGAGATAAAGGAATACATAGATGATGGATTCAGCGGGAAAAACTTTGAAAGACCGGGCGTTCAGGAACTATTGGAAGATGTAAAATCCGGCAAAGTGTTTGTTATCATTGTGAAGGACTTTTCACGTTTTGGGAGAAATCATATTGAAGTCGGTAATTACATTGAGAAGATATTTCCATTGCTGGATGTTCGCTTTATCGCTGTCAATAACAGCTTTGACAGCAAAGACTATAAAGGGACTACACCAGATATGGATGTAGCATTTGAGAATTTGATGTACGATTATTTCAGCGAGGAAAATTCCGTTAAAATCAGAAATGACCTGATGGGAAGGCGTAAGCGAGGAAAATACCTTGCTACCTTTGCTGCATTTGGCTATAAAAAATCGCCCTCTGACCATAACCGTATTGTAATAGACGAGGAAGCGGCGGCTATTGTACGCATGATTTTTGAGAAGTATGCAGAGTGTGGAATTAAGGCGGAGGTGGCAAGGTTTTTAAACCAGAAAGATATTCCTACGCCACAAATCTATGCAGTGAAAAGCGGCAGCACCTACCAATGGAAATATCAGGGCGAAAAAAAGGTGTGGAATGGCTCAATCATAGGAAGAATTTTGAAAAATGAGATATATGTGGGCAATACCGTATTTCATAAAAAGGAAACGGTTGAGGTCGGATCAAGAAAAACAAAATGTCTGCCTAAAGAGGAATGGGAAGTCTGCGAAGCCACACATGAACCAATCATATCAAAGGAATTATTTGAATATGTGAACAGCATAGATGCCCGGACAAGCAGCACGAAGGAACTGGCAGACCGGGAATGTTTGGATAAGACAGTATATTGTGAGGGGGAAAAGAGAAAAAGGGGAAGTGCGGATTCACCTGTTAAGGGATTGGTAAAGTGCGGCGGATGCAGACACAATATGCAGCGCCGAAGCAGATTAAATGCTTCTTATTATTGTAGATATTATTATGAAACAAAACAGGAGGGATGTTGCCCGGAAAATGTAAAGGAAACGGAACTGATAGCGGTTGTCTTGTCAGCAATCCGGAATCAGGCAATGCTGGCAGGGGAAGTAGGAAAGCTGCAAGATTTATATAATAGCCAGCTTCAGGAGCGCATCAAGGCGAATCAGGATCGAGCGAATCAGCTTCAAGGGCAGATTCAAAAACTTACAGACAGCAATTTTTCACTGTATGAAAGCTATACAAAAGGCGAGATTGATGCTGACAGGTTTATACAGAAAAAGGAAGATAACAATAAGCAGATAGAAATATATAAAGCAGAACTTAGGGCTTGCCATTTAAAAGAAACAGCAGTACCGGATGAAAAGCCGGAGCTGTTAAATTTGCTGGAAGGAAAAGAAAATCTTACAGAGCTTACAAAAGAGGTTGTCAGACAGCTTGTAGATGTGATTTATGTATATGGCAATAATCGGGTTGAGGTTGTCTTTAAGTTTCAGGACAAAGGCGTGGAAACATTGAAAAATTAAGGGTTTTATGATATTATATGAACAGGAGAACAGACGATGGCAAATGAGCAAACAAGAGAAGAAAAGCAGAAGCTGCTTTTAGAACGCTTACAGGAAATGAGCTATTTTGATGACGAATTTATGACAAAATGCTTGGAAGATTATCCCAAAGGGGTAGAATTGATGCTGCGTATCATTATGAATGATGCAAAGTTAGTTGTAAAAGAAGCACAGGTACAGGCGGTTATAAAGAATCTGCAAGGGCGTTCTATCAGAATGGATGTTAAGACAACGGATGTGTCAAATAAACAGTATGATGTAGAACTGCAGCGAGCCGACAGCGGGGCAAAGCCGAAACGTGCGAGATATAACAGCAGTTTAATGGACGCAAATTCTATTCTTCCGGGGGATGATACGGATATGTTGCCGGAAACGTATGTAATATTTATTACAGAGAATGATGTGCTTGAAGGCAAGCTCCCGATTTATCATATTGACAGGACGATTAAAGAAACAGGGGCGTTGTTTGACGATAAAGCACATATTATATATGTAAACGGAGAGATTAAAGATGATACGCCATTAGGGCGGTTGATGCACGATTTAAGCTGTGCTGATCCGGACGATATGAATTATGCGGAGTTGGCAGACAGGGCAAGATATTTTAAGAGCAATAAGGAGGGAAGAAAAATTATGAGTAAAATTATGGAACAGCTTATAAATGAAGAAAAAATTGAAGCGGCGAAGCGTATGCTGGAAAGAGGAAAAATGACAAAAGAGGAAATTGCAGAGGATTTAGATTTGCCATTGAGCATAGTAGAAAGCCTTGAGAACAAGTTGCAACCGGCATAATTGACTTTGCAACGGATTGTGAAAGCAGGAACTCATGTAACGGGGAAATCCTGCTTTTATTATACAAATTTTTGGTGTTTGGTACTATTCAACAAAAAAGGATGTAAAAAAATCATTATTACAAGATATTTTTCACAAACTTGATGTCACTAACTTGACACAAGGGGGGCTAAAGGCGATGGAGGAGTTGGCGAAGCTGGAGGTGGAGAGAGGGACGGTGGGATATGCTCCCGCAGGAGAAGACATATTTGCGGATGGAAGGAAAATGGGGAACAAGTCGGGTAAGAGCGGAGGGGAGATGTTCTTAGCGACAAATGGAAAGAGTGGCAGGGTTGCAAGCAACGAGATGTGTACATTTTTGATTTTGAATATTTCTTCTTTACAGTTGATACCTGTGAATATGATTGCGTACAGACAGCAGTACGGGAGCGTGAATCCGGCGGGAATTATTGCGCCGGCGATTGTGGCGACGTTTATCAGTACGTTGACAGCGGTAGTGTATTGTAAGGGGAAGGATAGGAGGCGGAGAGTTTGAGGGCTCTCCGTATTTCATCCGAAAATATTTGAAAAAAGTATCTATAAAATTGGAGCAAAAATAATTACGTAGAATTTATAAATATATATTGAATAGGCATACTAAATTTGGTAAAGTATAAAATAAACACGGATAAGGCGTAATTAAATGGAGGATAATATGAAAATATTGAAATTAGACGTTAAGGGGCTGCCGCTTTTAAACAGTGATTTATGTATAGATTTTATTGCACAGCAAAGGGTAGATGATAATGATAAAGAACAATTATATAATATATTTTCTAATATTTATACAAATCCTGCACTTGCATTTATTGGAATTAATGCATCCGGAAAAACAACAGTATTAAAAGTAATCTCTTTTGCTATAAGCTTATTGAATAATGAGGCATTAAATAATATTGATTCAAAAGAAATCTTTGATGATTTGGATAGTGGACAGAAGGTAGTTATTACTGCTTATTTTTATTATAAAAATATCATAAATAAATTGCGGACTGTTATTGAAAAAAAAGTGAACTTAATTGATGGAACGGAAAAGCTTGTCATTGTTGATGAGATTTTATGGGAAAAAGATATTCATAGAATAAAAACTAAAAAGAGCATTTTTGATTTTAATGATTCTGACTTGCGGACGAGAAGAAACAAAAAAGAGGAGTATTTATTGGAGGATGTTAGTATTATACTTGCATTAAATAAAAAACAGGATACAAACTTTTTTTTGTATGATATGTCAAAGTTTACGGATCATAATATGTTGAATGTCTTGGGGAAGTACCCTAAAGAGGTTTTAACCTTTTTAGATCCAAGCATTGAATATCTAAATTGCAAACCGGAAGGGAAAAAGGTTGATATTAGATTAAAATTCTATGGAAAAGATGAAATAAATTTAAATAATCCATTGGCTTTGAACAAATATCTTTCTTCAGGGACCATAAAAGGTCTTAGTGTGTTTATGGGAGCAGTTATTACATTTACAGAAGGAGGGTATTTGGTAGTCGATGAATTGGAAAATCATTTTAATAGTGAGATTGTTTCTACGCTGGTCCGTTTTTTTATGGATAAAAAAATTAATAAGAAAGGAGCAACTCTTGTGTTTTCTACCCATTACTCAGAGTTATTAGATAAGTTTGAGAGAAATGATAATATTTATATTGTAAAAAATATTGGAGGGATTATCGCTGAAAATTTATCAAATGTTTTAAAACGAAATGATATTAAGAAAAGTGAAATATATGATAGTGACTTTCTTCATGGAACTGTGCCTGCGTATGAATCATATATTGCTCTGAAAAAAGTTCTCTTATCATTAGAGTAAGGAGGGCATTGGGAAAAGTGAAATATATAGCATGTATTTGCGAGGGCAGTGCTGAAAGAGCAATTATGGATTTGTTGTTGGATAATCATATGTTGATTTTTGAAAGAGAAGATTTAATTGATGAGGAAATACTAAAGTGTAGAAAGGGAATAGAATTTGAAGAAAAATATTTACGAAAAGGATTTTCTGAAAAAATTACGGTGTATCGTATTTTAGATTCATATGCTGAGAATTTTAAACTTAGTAAAGCATATAAACTTAAGATTGATATAGTGAATGTAATTACATCGCCAGAGATTGAAATGCTTATTATTTGTAATGAAGGAAAATATAAGGAGTTTAAAAAACTTACAAATAAAAACCCGGAAGAAAAACCCAGTACATATTGCAAGAGTATATTGAAATATAAGGATGTAAAGAAATATGATTTTGTTTATGAATATTTTTCTGAAATTACTGTTTTGATTAATGCATTACAAGAATATCGTAGGGTAACAAGACAGCGTGGAAATATATGAGGTATCAAGAAATGGAAGAAAAAATAAAGAATATTACGTCTGAGGTATATGAAGAATTGATAAAATTATTTGGTGCAAAGATTGAACGTATTATTTTGTATGGTTCATATGCACGTGGGGATTTTAATTTGGAATCAGACGTTGATATCATGATTTTATTAAATTGTAATCAAAAAGAAATAATGCAAAAACGAAAAGAAATCAGTAGAATTGCAAGCCGCATTGGTTTAAAAAATGATATAATGATTTCGCTTCTTGCACGTAATAGCGATGATTATGAAAATAATATGAAGCACCAGCCGCTTTACCAAAACATTGAAAAGGAAGGTATGGTAATTTATGGATAAAGCAAGGGCAGATTTAGCCATATATCGTTTAAAGACAGCGAGACAATGTATATTATATCAGCAAAAGCATTGATAGAAATATCGGATTACAAGGGTGCGGCGAATCGTTCCTATTATGCGGTTTTCCATTGTATGCGGAGTGTATTGGCATTATGTGCTGTAGACTTTTCAAAACATTCTGCGGTAGGAGCTTATTTTCGCAAAGAATATATAAAAACGGGGATATTTGATGTATCTATGTCAGATATAATATCAGAAGCTTTTGATATTCGTAGCGATAGCGACTATAATGACTATTTTGTAATATCGAAAAAAGAGGTTGAAGAACAGATATCAAATGCACAGTATTTTTATGACAGGGTAGAGGAATATGTAGTAGCGCAAATTAAGGATGGCGGTTGATCTGATATTTTAAATATACAGTAATCGTCCTTGGGATATAGAATAAAGTCTCTAATAGCAATGAGATTCATACAGGAAAGAAAAGCGGACGGGGTGTTTGAGGACTCCTAAAGGAACTTAGCAAGTCTGTTCATGCAGACCCAATAATTTTTGTCACTTGTATACCTGCACTGCATGATCCGTTCTTTAATGCACTCTGGTGAAAGCCGCCAATCAGACCTGACACGCCCCATGCGCAGGCAGCGCTCCGCTTCCTGGATTATTTCGTCATCGGTGTTTGTATTTTTCAGTTCTTCCAACAATAATGCCGCTTTTTCGTCATAGACAGGATGGGTAAAGGTCTGTGTCCTAAGGTCATATGCCAGTTCAAACAGATGATGTTCATCAATATCGGGAAGAAAACAAGTATCTTCGGAAGTATCTGCCATGTGGAGGTAATACAGGGAGGCACAGTCTTTTGTATGGTCAGGGCGTATCAACCGCCCCAGTCGTTGGATATGCTGGCGCTTTGAAGATGTGCCGGACATAATGATGCCAATGGAGACATCGGGAACATCAATGCCCTCATCGATTGCCTTGCAGGCAATCAGAATTCTGATGCTTCCTGTTCTGAAACGTTCTAATATATTCTTATTGGCCTGATTTCCCATTTTGGAATGATAACGACCTACTTTTTCAGGATAATGATTTTGCAGAAGCTGATATAATTCATCGGCCTGCCTGATACGTTCGCTGAAAATAAGGATTTTCTCATCGATATGCAGTCTTGTGACCAGGCTGCAAACGCAAGAAGCTCTTGATGCGGCGAAACAGACCAGACTTTTTCTTTTGTAAGTAAGGTTCATGTATAATGACGCGGCCTCGGCAGTTTTTTTGTTTTTATCTCCGGTAAGGTGTCGTAGCAGTTCAAAGCGTTCCTTTTGCCCGAACAGGCCAAGGGACGGATGTGTTTGCAGGAGCCTGCTATATAACATGTTCATCCGTTCAGAGATTTCTTCGTATTGCATTTGTTCCGAAGGCTGAAAGGATAGGCTGATATGATAAAAGTCGCAGGGGCATATGGTACGCTGCCGGGATGCTTCTGCCATTCCATAGTGATATATCTTAGGACCGAGAACGGAAATAAGGTAATTTTGCGACGGCCCGGCAGGCAATGTGGCAGAAAGGCCGAGAGAAAAAAAGCGTTCCTGACAGTGTTCTATATAAGGCAAAAATTCAAAGATCAGTTGATTCTGTCTGCTTTCATAATGGTGGCATTCATCTGCGATCAGCAAAACGGCTTCTCCGCGTTTAAGTTCTGTCAGAATCTGCCGCGCTAATTCATATCTTGCGGAATTAATGACATAAATCATATAGGGGTGGTTCGGGGAGTATTTAAAGCCGCCGCCCCGCAGGCCGATCTTGTCCTGCAGGTTCGGTTTCTTTTCTCCATCTTTGTCGGAATCTGAAAGAAATTTTTTTAAGGCTTTGTCCCATTGGAGCATCAGCGCTTTTGTGGGAACTACAATCTTAATATGCAGATTTTGATTCAGCGTCTTTTTCAGCCGGCTGGCGGCCGTAAGGGCAAGGAAGGTTTTCCCGGAGCCGGTGACCGCCTGGACGATACCTCTTCCATTATTTGAGAACCATCTTTGAAGACATTCCTCCTGCCATTTGTAAAGATCTTTTTTCACTTGACTGCTCCTTGGTTTTGTTGTTGTATATTCCTGCGGGTAAGCGGCTGAGTGACTGCTTAAGCCAACTTTTATGGTTTGGGGATATTAGGGATTACGGGGCCAAATAGCTGGCTTCATTTTATCATGAAATCCCTATAATTAGGAAATAAATTGTTGAAAATGTTCATTATTTTGGATATACTCTATACGTGTAAAGTATAACTTGGAATTACATAACAATATAATTAGCCAAATGTATATTCTGGCGACTTATGAATGGCAGGGCTCAACTGTTATCAATATGTGGAAAACCTGGTTTATGGTGGATTGTCGGAATGGAGGACAAAAGATGGATTACGAAAATTTATATCAAAATGTACAGCCGGAACAAAAACAAATTAAAGATTCGCTTGCTTCCCTGCAGAAACTTTATAAGTCTTTGTGTCGTGAGATGGAATGTGGAGACCTTAAAAGTTTTATTCGGGATATAGGTGCGATGAAAGAGACGGCAGATTCCCTCACTTCATCCGTGGAAAGCCTGTGGAGTACTGTTGAGGCCTTTGATGCAAAGGCATATTTTGAAAACGGGGATTTTACGGAACAGATGTTGTCGTTCTGTCAGGAAAAAGGTGTGGATGTGCGCGGAGAATTTCCCGTTTATGAAATGTTTCCATATCGCGTAAAGATAGATGCAGACAATCAGGATCTTTACCTGGATCGCAAGAAAGTACAGTGTATGAGGCCGCAGAGTTTTGTGGAGATTGTTCAGAAAGGACAGGAAAAACTTAATAAAGCTTCCTTTAATGCACTGACATTTGCCAATGAACTTGCTGAGGCATATGATCTTGCTGTGATGAAATTGGGGAAAGTACCGGAATCGGATATATATCTGACTAATTTGTATAAGTTTCTTGCACCTATGAGCCGTTTCAGAAAAGATTACGATGAGCAGAATTTTGCTTTTGATCTCGCGAGATTATATATTTCGGAAGTAGAAGAAACAAAAAGCGGAAGAAAGTTCCAGTTTGGTCCAAGCAGAAATAATAATAAGGCAATCCGTATCCTTGATCAAGATGGGCAGGAACAGTATCTTGCCACGATTCGTTTTTACAAATGAGAAATGAGTGCGGAGGATGATCATGTCAGATTTAAATGAAACAGTGGATATGGGTGGATTGAGAGATGTTATCCCTGTCGAACAACTTACAGGCGGGATTTCTTTTCTTGCGGATTTTTGGCGGGAAAAATATCTTCAGGAGTATGTTCGAAATGGCGGCAGTAAAATAAAATTTGTGACCGGGCGTCAGGGTAGTGGAAAGACGCATTTCTTACGCTTGATGGCGTCCATTGCCCGGGAAGAAAACTATATGACGATTCAATTTTCCGCAAAAGATATCTGGATGCATGACTTTAAAGAGATTTATGTGGAAATTTTTACACAGTGTGATATTTTAAAATGTCTGGAAGGTGTCGGTCGCCATCTGATACAGGAAATGGGTTTTGATTATCGGGATATTCCGGACGGCATGAAGTTTATTGATTATCTTTCTCAAAACGGTATGGGAGATGCATTGACGAAACGGGAGATTCGTACCCAGCTGCGTCAGATTTTTCTGGATAATCCGATGATGGATAATAATTTTGCTTTAGCGTGCAGTATGTTGACCGGAAGTATTTTAGGGTATCCGGTTTTGGAGGAACAAAATCAGGAACTCCTTTTAGCATGGCTGGAGGGAGATCGTTCCATAAAGCTCTCCCAGCTGCGGGCATTGGATTTTTATCCAAGCCGTGTCACGAAATATAATGCACGGCATATGCTTCGTTCCCTGGCGGAAGTGGTACATATGGGAGGATATGCTGGGTTATTTATAACGATTGACGATATGGAGATTCTGATCAGTCGTTCCAGTCTGGAAGCGGTACATTATACGAAGATGAAACGGGAGGATACATATGAGAGTATCCGTCAGCTGATTGATGATATTGACAGCATGAAAAATATCATGTTTGTTTATGCTTTTGACCGGGAGTTGATCGATAATGAAAATGCCGGATTGAAATCTTATCAGGCGTTATGGATGCGGATACAGAATGAAATTGTAGGGGAGCGGTTCAATCGTTTTACGGACATGGTTGATTTGGACCGGCTTGCGGCGCAGGAATACTCTCCGGAGGTGATTATTGCTATTTCAGAAAGTCTTGCACGTGTACAGCGAAATAGTCCGGTAACTTCCCTGGACTTTGATGCTGCGCAGAAGATTGTGCAGCAGTCGCGTACGGGTGCAGTCGGTGTCTTGAAATTGATTTGGCTTGCAATGCAGGAGGTAAGGGATAATGTATGATAAGGAAGCAAGACACGTTATTGAAGCTCTGCGCTCGGGCATACCGTCCCGCGCCGTAGGGCAATATTTTTCAGAAGCTCGTCCCAAGGTCATGAAAGAAATCTCCGATAGATTGGATAAAGTATGCGAACAGGGAAAGTCGAATGGAATGATCATCAGCGGAAAATACGGGGAGGGGAAGACGCATCTGCTCAATACCGTGTTTAATCTTGCCCATTCAAATAATATGGTGGTCTCCTACCTTTCACTTAGTAAGGAGACACCGCTGGATAAGCTTTATCTGGTCTATCAGAAACTGATTCAGAATACCTATCTTCCCAAAAGGCAGCAGCCAGGGTTTATGCATGAGTTGGAGAAAGTTTCCGCGAACAGTCCGGTGGCGAATGAGATGCTGTTGTATGCGGCAAAACAACTGGAGACAGATAAATTATATTATCTGTTTCGTTCCTATTTGAACACGGAGGATTCAGATGAAAAATTCCTTTTACAGGCAGACTTGGAAGGAGATTTCATAGCCAATGTGCCATTAAAAAAGATTTATAAGCGCATTTTTGGGCAGCCGGTAAAATACAACACTAATTTTACGAAAACAAAGCACTGCGGCGATTATTTTGCTTTTATGAGTCATCTGTTCTTGCAGATGGGTTATCACGGATGGGTCATATTAATAGACGAGACAGAATTGATGGGACGCCTTGGAAAGAAAGCACGGTTGAATGCTTATCGCAATATAGCGCACTTCCTTCTTCCGGCGGAGCGGCTCGAGGCGGTTTTCAGTATTTTTGCACTCAGCGCATCGTATGTGGAGGATGTGATTGAAGCAAAGCATGAATATGAAAATCTTGCGATGGTTTATCCTGAGGAACAGGAACCTGCTAAAACAGTTATGGATCTTCTGGTGAAAGCGCCACAGCTTCTGCCGTTGACAAAGGATGAGATTCAGGAGATACTGCGTAAGATACAGGATTTCCATGGGAGAGCTTATGAGTGGACGCCGAACCTTTCCGTTGACTCGCTGGAAGCAGCAACGCAGTCCGGCGGATATTTGCTCCGCACTAAGATACGGGCGGCTATTGAATTTCTAGATCAGCTTTATCAGTATGGAAAAGCAGGAAAGACGACCATCAATGAGCTTGGAGAGGAGACTTTTACGGAAGATGTGCCTTCCCTTGACGACTTGGAGTAGGGAAGGTTCCTGATTCACGGGCATAACACATCGCTGGCAGTCATATTCTTTGGGCAGAAGCTGTAAAGTTCTGCGGATTTGATACCTGGTCGTACTCCGGCAGAGATAACAGAGCGGCAGCAAGCTCACCGTTCGTGAGGATAACTGTCTGACCGCATATCGTATTGGGGTATTCTTCATAAGGTGCTTCAAAATATTCGTCTGTTGTGCCTAAAGGATAAAACTTTTCTTCTGTGAGAACATGGGGCGGTGCATGGTTTATAAGACACTTGTTATTTTAAGATTCCTTTACTGTGAATGAAGCAGAATTGCCCTAATTATTATCCCGTAAAAGTTTTTGCGCTTCCGCTTCGGAAATTTCCTTAATCTCCATAACGCCACTTTCACTATTTTCAACAATGGAAAGATATATACTGCCACTGCCATCAAAATAGATGATGGGTTTTTCAATATCAATAAACATGCCGATTATCTGGTCATTGTAGTACCAATGTCCATCTTTTGGGTGATAAGCTATGCCATAAGATTCATAGTCTTGGAGCGTATTCCTGTTTTCTGTTTTATCTCCGGATTCCACGCCGTAAGATTCATAACTTCTAATCATATCTACATTTGCTGTTTCATCTCCGCTTTCTGTAGAAGTGCCAGCGGGCATTGATTTAAGTCCTGAATTTTCATACTTTTCTGTATGTCTGTCATAAATTTCTTTTGTGCATTCCCGAATACCAATGAGTTTATCGTTTGTATCCCGTTCCGCTTCAATATCCACTGTTCCCGTAAAGAAATTGGTAAAACTTGCGCCGCCCACTGGGTCATTAAAAAATCGGACAACATTTCCCTTATAAGTGTAGCATTTGCTATTTTCATCATAAGTCAATCCATATTCTTCATATATCCTATAGTCAACATCACCGCCAGACGTTTCTATCGTATTATGATTGGAAGCATTTTCGGAAGTATTTGTTGTTTTGTACTCCTGTCCCTCAGAAGTTGTATTATTATTGTTAGCTTGTGCAGAAGTCGTAAATGCAGTACCGACCACGACAACAATAAAGCTGGCTAAAACAAGTGAGAAAACAGTGATTTTTTTTGTTTTCATAATAGCAGTTATCCTTTCTTCGATAGCATTTTTACTAAAGTTGTTACAAAATGGCAATAGACCGCTTTTTGCTACTTCCATGTTGATAAGCATTAACGAATAGGCAGACTTTGATTTTTCTCCAAATTGCCGTATAACGCTTTCATCACAAGCCAGTTCTATATCGCGGTTAAAAAGAATATACATCACCCACACAAAAGGGTTGAACCAATGAATACAAAGGGCAAGTGTCGCAATCAACTTTGTTACCGTATCATAGCGATAGATATGCACATACTCATGTGAGAGGACATATTGCAGTTGTTTTTCATTTTTCCAGTCTATTTTTTTCGGCATTAAAATAACAGGACGGAAAATGCCATAAGTTAATGGGGCGGAAATCCTATCAGATTGCCTTACCAAAATTGGACGTTTCAATGGGCGTTCCGCCAGCCACTTTTCTACATAATGGTTGTGAACGGGTAAAGCTGTCCGAAATTCAACCAGACAACGCAAATAAGATATTATAAAAAACAATGCGATAAGTATGAGTCCTGCACACCATACAATAAACCACATGGAAATAGATGGTAAAATATCCGCTGGCGGCTGTTCTATTCCCTGTGTTGTAACAAACAGCCCTTGCATAGTGGGAATGTTGTGATCTGTTCCAACTTCCGGCAATGTTGTAGAAGATATGCTACGAGTTACCAACGTATAAATACTGAACATTGACGGAATCGAAAACGGAATAAGCAGTTTTAATATCACCAATTCCCATAAAACAAGAAAAGTCTTTTTCGGCAATTTATTGATTGCCACCGCACGGATAATCACTACCGCAGCAATGAAAGCAGCCCCCGAAAAGCTCATTTGCAGTAAATTCATTTTCAGCAAATTCATTTGCTTCACCTCTATTCCAAATCTTCCACAATCTGCTTGAGCTTCTGAATCTGTTCGGCGGAGAGCTTTTTTCTGCCTAACAGGGCTGCAAACAGTTTGTCAACTGAACCATCATAAATCTTGTCAATCAATTCATTTGTTTCTGCTTCCTGTACTTCTTCTTTGGGAATAAGGGCATGACACATGAAATTCGGTTCGGAACGTTCAATCGCCCCTTTTTTGATACATCTTTTTATCAGTGTGTAGGTAGTATTCATGTTCCAGCCAATTTCTTTTTTCAGAACATCAGATATATGTTTTGCCGTGGTATCGCCCTCACTCCAAAGCACACACATTACTTTCAATTCTGAATCGAAAAGTTTAATATCCAATTTTATCCTCCTCTCCATAAGACCGCAGTAGTTTCTGCTTGGTTATACATTACAACTTTCTTATCGGGCTGTCAACACTACTGCAGTAGTGTTAAGAAAAAATTCATAATTTTTATGTCGGATAGATATAAGAATGAAGGGGATTCCATAGCCTGTTTGCTTTGAGTAGATTGGCGGTGGTGGTTTATTGTAAGGTGAAGGATAAGAGGCGGAAAGTATGAGGGTTCTACGCGTTAGCATCATTTTTATGAAAGAGTGTTGAGAAGTAAAGTTTTCTGGGATATACTTATAAAAAAGATGGAACGTATTATTTTGTATGGCGCATATGCTTGTGGGGAGTTTAACTTGGAATCCGGAAAGTGAAGTGGTGTTGTTTATGATGACACCTCTATTATTTATCTATTTGGAATAATAACGGGACTTACACTTACTATGATTGAGGCAGCGAATTATCCCAAAGACTGGAATGCGCAGTATTTTAGCGGTATGTTAGGGGAATATGTAATAAACAATAGGACTTATGATGAAAGTACAGTGTTCATAGGCAACAGAAAAAAGTATAGCGGGATAGAAAGGGAGTAATGAATCAAAATTTAATAAGCCACATACATTTTAGCGATAACTTCGCTGAGGATCCGATCAGAAATGAAAAAATCAAAAAGGCATGTACAGAGATGGTAGCGCAAATCATTACAGAATCATTGTTTCTGTTTAACGATGATTATTATCAGGCTTCTATCGAGTTGGTACAGTATGATATGATGAATCTTGAGTATTGCGTTGACTTATTTCCAACGGTAAACGCAAGTGTTGATATTTACCACAACTGGATTATACTTCATTTGTTTACTATGGTTGCGTCAAACAACATGACGATTATATCCGGGCTTTTGGATTTGTTAAGTCTTTCAGGGGATACCGCAAGTACGCATGTGATTCCAAAAGCATTGGAGTGGGCGGCTTCCCACGATAATATGAACATGATTGAAAGATATATCAGGGATTGCAGCGCGGAAAAAGATACGCAGGTGATTCAGAAAGGCAAAAAATTGTATGCGCTATGGAATACGGACATATTTCAGAAACAAAAGTATTCCGATTATACATACGATATTTTGAAGTTGATTTTTCTGCATGAATTAGGGCATTGGCAGTATGCGCGTTTTGGGAATGAAATGAAACGGGCATATTATAGGCAGGCGTATAATGTTTTGAATCAATATTATGGGGAAGATTTTATAAACAGTAATCGGAATGTTTTTGATGCATGGACGGAAGAGGTGATTGCGGATTACATTGCTCTGCTTGTCTATACCAAAAACAGTCGTCAGCAAGCCGGAGAAAAGCAGTGTACAAAGAGGTGCTATATTGCCATAGGATTGTATTATGGTCTGATTGCAATGGAAGAACTGGGCTCTGGTTTATACCAGAAGATGAGCAAAACACACCCTTCCGTAAAAATACGGCAGGAAGCCGTACAGAAGCTGTATGCTAATTTCTTCTCCGATATTCTGGGAATCTCGTATGATGCGTTTATGGAACATGAAATTCAGGAATGGTATGTAATACAGATATATTTTTCAATGATAATTGAAGAATACTGGAGAAAAAATAATGGATAATATTGTAAAAATAGGCAGCAGAGAAAAAATAAAAGAATGTATTGCTGCCGAACTTTTGATCAGTGAGGCAGATGCTGAAAAGATATTTGAATATCTGGCTGCCGCGTATGAGGAAAACGGGGAGGAATTTGGCTGTGTCAGCCAGAGTACTGAAGGTGGGCAGGGGCTGGTTGTCGGCGGAGGTCAGTATTACATTAACTTGCCGAAAAGCATTGCCATGGTTATGGCTCTGATTCTTGATATTACGCTTACGAAGGGTGTTCTTTCAGGAATATGCGGTATCCTTGGTGTGCAATCGCAGACATTTTTTAAGATAAATCAACATAATGGTGAGAATTGCCTGCTTCGGGAGTATTTGCGCCAGAAAAATGAAGTGGGGGACTATGGCTATCTGGCAGGAAATGAATGTCTGAATAATGATCTGGAGTGCAGGCATCGTGACGGAAACGGAAGATGCTGCATTAGGAAAGAAGATATTGAAAAAGCCTTGATGTATTTTAGAGAGGCGCAAATTATACGGTTTTGAAACATACATTTTATGGCGGTTTGATTCCGGGGCAAATTTTGAAATATCTGAACATTTTATCAAGGTAATTTTTCCGTTTTCCTGGGTGGAACAAAAGAAGGATACGGATATGAAAGCATTAAATGGCGATGATAGTGGCGATGATAGTGGCGATGATATGAAAGTTGTTTCAATATTGGAAAAGGCTCCTGAGATTACAGCCAAAGAGATAAGTGAGAAACTTGGTTTTAGTACCAGAAAAATCAGCCGTATTATAAAGAATCTCCGGGAATCAGGAAAAATTTCCCGTATTGGTTCTGACAGAAAAGGCTGGTGGAAGATTAATAAATAAAATATTAAGAGATATCAATACAGAATGAAAAACTGAAACATAATTATATGGTATCAATAATACAGGAGTAGGAGGCAGGAAATGGCAAAACGTACAAAAGGTAAATGTAAATATTGTGGAAAGGAATACACATTCAGCTATATGAACAAGCATCTGCCAGTTTGTGAAGAACGCCAGAAAAAATGGCTGGAGGAGGCTGGCGGTAAAAAATGCGGATATTTTGAACTGGCTATTTATCCTAAATATAATAGAGACTACTGGCTGTATGTAGAAATAAAAGAGACGGCGACATTGAAAGATGTGGATCAGTTTTTAAGGGATATATGGTTAGAATGCTGTGGGCATTTGAGTGCATTTGAAATAGATGGTATCAGCTATGATGTTGTTCCGCAGGATGATTTTTCTTGGGTTAGACCTGGAAAAAGCATGAACTGTAAATTGAAATCTGTGTTAGAAAAAGGAATGACTTTCGGTTATGAATATGATTTTGGCTCTACTACGGAACTTATGATTACGGTCGTAAATTATAGGATCGGGAATGACAGGAAAGAGAAATTGATTATCTTATCCAGAAATAATCCGATTGAAATTTTGTGTGAGGAGTGCGGGGAGAAACCGGCGTCTTACATATGTGGACAATGTTTTTATCAGGGAAGCGGAAGGTTGTGCGAGGACTGTGCTAAGACACATGAGTGCGGAGAGGACATGCTTTTGCCGGTTTGCAATTCGCCGCGGATGGGGGTCTGCGGATATTGTGGAAGTAATATTTATCCGGACCAGTTTGTACCGGATAGGTAAGAAATGCTTTTATAATGGCACAATAATTTTCACAATCCCTCTAGCAGGGGTGTTGTCTTTGGGTATATAGTTGTCTTCTGGACATTATAGGAAATTTAAAGGAAAAATATTATGGCAGATCGCTATTAAGAAGTATTTCTGCTCTTCTGTGCACCCGGAAAACAAAGAAATTTTATCATTTTTTAGATTAAGTATGTCTTTTCTTTGGACATCAATCAGTAAAACGTCAACCGTAGTATTCAGTGCATTGGCGATTAACAGTATTGTTTTCAAACTTTATAAAATTGTCATAGACATTTAGACTTACAATTTTAAAAATGTAAAGATTTGGAGAAACGGGCACAATGGAGGAAGACGGTGTTAAATCTGAAAAAATTGTGAACTGACATTTTAGCTATTGACTTTTAAATTGACGTGATGTATCATAGCTTTGTTTATTTAGAATTCTAATTATATAACAAGGGGATATTCATGGACGAACAAAAGCTGATGGAAAAATATGATAAGTTGAATCGGAGGATACGGAGATACTTTGCGAGTTTTTTCACAGATACACCAATCACCAGTATTCAGGCGCTTATTTTGCACTATATGATTGTTGAATCGGAAAAAAGAGATATTTTTCCGAAGGATTTAGAGGAGTTTTTGGAAATCAAGGGTTCCTCTGTTACAAGCCTTATCAGCAATCTGGAGCGTAACGGGTATTTGCGGCGGGAGAGTCTGGCGAGTGACGGGCGGTATAAGAAACTTGTGCTGACGGAACAGACACTTGCGATACAGGATGATATAACCGAACGCATTAGTGAGTACATGCACAGTATTTTTGTTGGGATTTCCGAGGATGATTTAAAAATTTTTGCAAAAGTCATTATGCAAATGACGGAGAATACGAAATAAGTATTCTTTTGTCTTATTAGTTAGAATTCTAAATACAAGGAAGGGAGGACTATCAATGAGATTTCCAACTGCAAGGAATGTACCAGTAATAATCGGAATCTAATTTTTTAATCTTATATTTAGAATTCTAATTAGAGGAGAAGCATTTATTATGAACACTACACAGAAAACAGAGAATCCACTTGGCTATGAGCGGATTGGCAGACTGCTTGCCAGTTATGCGATACTGAGCATTATTTCTCTTATCATCAATTCACTCTACAACATGGTAGACCAGATTTTTATTAGTCAGGGTGTAGGCTTTCTTGGAAATGGTGCGACAAATATTATCGCTCCGATTGCCACGATAGCAATTGCTGTTGCTACTCTATTTGGTGATGGTCTTGCAGCATTTTTCAGCCTGAATTTAGGGCAGGGCAATGCGGATAAGGCGGCAAAGGGCGTGGGGACTGCTGTGATAGCTTCTGGCATGATTAGTGTCCTTTATGCGGTGTTCGCCTTTATCTTCTTAAGTCCTCTGTGCCGTATTTTTGGCGCAACGGACAGTCTGATGCCGTATGCGGTTGGATATGGCCGTATTATTGTGATCGGTTTTCCTTTTGCGATTGTGGCAACGGTTATCAATTCCGCAATCCGTACCGATGGAAGCCCTCGTTATGCCATGTTCGCTATGATGATCGGTGCGATTCTCAATACAATCCTTGACCCGATTTTTATTTTTGTATTTCATTGGGGTGTTGAGGGCGCTGCTACAGCCACGGTACTTTCGCAGCTTGTGGGCCTGCTTTGTAATGTTGCCTATCTGTTTAGATTCAAGACAATCCAGTTTGGAAAGGCATCTTTGGTTATGAACTGGTCTGTCGCCTGCAGGATGGCAAGTCTTGGATTTGCAAGCTGTTTTAATAACCTGACATCAACGGTAGTGGCTTTTGTATCCAACAACCTATTGACAAAATATGGTGCGCTTTCTGTCTACGGCCCGGACATTCCTTTGACTACGTTCGGTTTGTGTATGAAGGTAAGTATGATTGCGTTTTCCGTAGGTATCGGAGTAGCAAGCGGCAGCCAGCCGATCATAGGTTTTAATTATGGCGCACAGAAATATGACAGGGTAAAAAAGACATTTTTATTGAGTGCAGGTGTCTGTACAATTATCACATGTGTGGCATGGGTGATATTCCAGTGTTTCCCATTGCAGCTTATCCGGATTTTTGGTACAGAATCCAGTCTGTATGAGGAATTTGCTGTACAGTGCTTCCGCATTTATCTTCTGCTGACATTTTTAAATGGAGTGCAGATGTGTGCAGGTGTGCTGTTTCAGGCAATCGGCCAGCCTGTCAAAGCTGCGGTTGCTTCCCTTTCAAAGCAGTTGTTGTTCTATATCCCTGCAATGCTAATCTTATCGAGGATTTGGGGGCTGACAGGTATTCTTATGGCGGGGCCGACCGCAGATATATTGGCGTTTATCCTCTGTATAATTCTTTGTTTTAAAGAAGTTAAGAAGTACGCAGGAACGCACAAAAAGGAGATTGGAGGAACTGTATCATGAAAAAAGGAGTTATCACGATTAGCCGGGGGTTTGGAAACGGAGGCCACAGTATTGGAAAGATTGCAGAGGAAACCGGATTTTCTACCCATACCCATGAATACATGGAAAACTGCCAGCGGTGTGCAGTTGCCTATGAAGCACGCCGCTAAGGATATCATGTAATTGCAAAACCGCGTATTTTCCACATAGCGTTGCTATTATGAGAACCGATCAGACAGATTTTACAGGTTTGGTAAATTTGTGTTTTGAGTGATAACAGGGAGGAGGAAATGGATGCAGCAAAATCAGAGTTTTGTAAGGAGGCATTACTATTTTGGGACAAGAAGAACGATTTATGATTATTAAAATTGGCAGGGAGCATTATGGTATAAAAATAAATGAAGTGAAAGAAGTAGTTTCGAACACGGAGATAACAAATGTTCCTGATAAGCAGTCTGTTTATATATGTGGGATTATGAAGTGCCGCTATGGGTGTATATCTGTATTTGACATATATAAATTATTTAATATAGAACCGGCTCCTGTGCTGAACTGTAAGCAAATAGTCCCTCCAACTGCGAAAAATCCACAACAAAATGCGAAGAAATGAAATTGACTTCAAAATACTGGAAAGATAAAATATAAACGACCTTGGCAATCCAAGTTTTAAGAATTGCCGAGCAGTTTTTTAACAAAATAGCAGGAGGTATATTTATGAAAAAGTGGAAATTGTGGTTGGCAGCAGGCACCCTGGTGCTTGCCTGTGCGGGATGTGGAACAAAGGAGGCGGCAGTAGACCAGAAAGCGGAAGAGGCTCCTTCGGCGCAGGTACAGACGACAAGTGATCAGTCAGAAAGCGAAGTAGAAGAAAAGAATGATAATTATGATGACTTAGAAGAAAAAGCAGCTCTGGGCGAGACTGCAGAATTCGCAGCTAAAATTCAGGAAGCGGTGGCGGCAAAGGATATGGAAGCCTTTGCAGATCTTTGTGCTTATCCTCTTGCGGTAAACGGCGAGGCTGTTGAAACCAGGGATGCTTTCATAGAATTGGGAAGCGATGTTATTTTTACAGAGGAGCGGTGCGCGGTGATTGAGGCTGTTGATGTTTCAACGCTGGAAGAAACCATGGCTGGTGTCATTATGGGAGATGACGTGCCCAATATTATCTTTAAGTCTGTAGACGGTAAGCTGGGGATTACAGGGATTAATTAGGGGAATGTTTTTGGCTGACCTGTGGGCAGATAGATGTGACCTATGCTCTATTTTCTGCATAGAATAGAGCAAAAGCGAACAGGAATATGTTATGGAAATTTATGTAGTAAAATCGGGAGATACTGTGGATTCCATTGCGGCTAGTTATGGAATTTCGGTATCTTCTATTATTTATAATAATCAGCTCGTCTATCCATACCCGTTAGCGGTGGGGCAGGCCCTTCTTCTATCTGCAGGAGAGGATTCGGCGCCCGATTATCCCGCATGGGTGAATGGTTACGCCTATCCTTTTATTCAACAGAGTGTATTAAATGATACCCTTCCCTATTTGTCTTCGCTCTCTGTTTTTTCTTATGGCTTTACCACGGAGGGTGAATTGGTGCCGCCAAAAGTGGATGATTCTTTTATGATCGATGCTGCACTTATGGAGGGCGTGCGGCCGGTTCTTACGCTGACACCGCTGGGGCCGGACGGGAATTTCAACAATTTTTTGATAGCTTCTGTGGTGAACAGTCAGACAGCCAAAGCCAATCTTCTTGCCAATCTGCTGGAAACTGTTCAGGAGAAAAATTTTCAGGGTGTCGATATTGATTTCGAGTACATCCGCCCTGAAGATCGGATTCCCTTTGCCGATTTTGTGGCAGATGTGAGAAATTTGCTTTCTGCCTATGGTTATCATGTTTCGGTGGCTCTTGCGCCTAAGACTTCCGATACGCAGGCAGGTCTTCTCTATGCGGGAAAGGATTACGGTCTTCTGGGGAAAGCGGCCGACAGCGTTCTGCTTATGACTTATGAGTGGGGCTATACCTATGGTCCGCCTATGGCGGTGGCTCCTGTGAACAAAGTGCGGCAGGTGGTGGAATATGCGGTTACCCGTATCGACCCTGCGAAAATTGACTTGGGCATTCCCAATTATGGATACGACTGGACACTGCCTTTTGTGCAGGGCTCTTCCCGGGCAGTGACAGTAAGTAATCAGGAGGCGGTAAGGATTGCCATAGAGGCTGGCGTTCCTATCCAGTTTGACGATGTGGCTATGTCGCCCTTTTTCCAATATGAAAAGGACGGTCAGCTTCATGAGGTTTGGTTTGAGGATGTGAGAAGTTATCGGGAAAAATTTTCCCTTTTACCGGCGTATGGCCTGCGCGGAATGGGGTATTGGCAGATTATGAGGTTTTTCCGTCCTAATTGGCTGTTGCTTGCGGATACCTTTCAGATTCAAAAGCCTTAACTGCTAAAGGATGCATTTATGCTATAGCATCACCAAATATTCACCGTATTGTCCTTTGGCGGTTCTCTTTATGTCATAAAGCGCCTCATCTGCATGGCTTAAAAGTTTCGTTATGTTAGACTTGGCATCCTTCGTCAGGGCAAAACCGCAGGAGGCGCTGATGGTCTTTGTTTTTGTGTCGGAGAAGGAGACAGGTTTTTTGCACAGCATGTCATAAAAGGAATTCAGAAAGCCTATGACTTCGGCTCTGCTGGAACAGTCATAGATCAGCATACAAAATTCATCTCCGGACCTTCTTGCAGACAGGCAATGCTCTTTGGGCAGGGACTGCATAATCTTGGAGAAGCTTTGCAGGTACAGGTCTCCCGCATCGTGGCCATAGGTATCGTTTATAGATTTAAAATCATCCAAATCGATCATGATGATGGCGGATGTTTTCCCGGGCTTTATTTTCTCTAATATTTCTAAGGACAATTCTTTAAAGGCGTCAAACTTATACAAGCCTGTGAGAGGATCGTGGGAATTCTCGTAACACAGGTATAATTTTTGTTGGATATTTTGCGTCACATCTGATATGATACCCAGATAGCCGTCAGGGGATTGTGACAAATGAATGTGAACGTATTTGTCCTCATCGATTTGATATATTTCTGTTTCTCCACTTACAGGGTGTTGGATGATAGAAGTGATGTATTGGTCGAACAAAGCGGAATCATGATAGAGTGTGGCGGCTTTTTCTTCCGATAATCCCAATAGTCCGCTTAGGCCGGGGGTCACAAATACATGATTGATGCCCCGCTCGTATTCGAATACGGCCAGAGAGAGGGCACTGATCTCTATGATGGCGGAAATGCGGTTAGAGAGGCTGACAATGCTTTTTACCATGGAATTGATACTGCCGCTGAGTTCTTTGAATTCTTGATTTCCGCCAACAGTCACCTTCGTGTCAAGGTTGCCGTTTGTAATGGCATCCAGATCGCGCAGTATACTGTGTATACCGCTTATGACATTCTGTCTGACAAGGTAAGTCAAAAGAAGCACCACAACGATTTCTATGAACAGCAAGTAGATAAGGGTTACAATAATATTTTCCAAGAGCTTTTGCAGAAGAGCCTGTTGGGGCAGCGCGGCACACAGGAGGACATCATTATAGGGCTTGCTGACCACATACATGGTTGTCCCGTCTCTGCCATTTCTGTAAGCGCCGTCTGTACAATCTGTCAAGAGATCCAATCGATAACAGTCTGAGGAAAAGTCCTGATGCAGTCCGTCGGAATGTCCGAGGACGTTTCCGGTGGAGGTATCCATTACATAGAATTCTTCGTTGATGTCTGTGGGAAATTTGGAAAAGATATATTCATAGGTATTGCGGGACTGGGCTTCCAGCTGTCTGGTGGGTGTAAAGCCTACTTGAATGACACCGGCCTGGTCCTTTCTGGCAACGCCGGTGTATTGCATGATTTTACCTTCTGCGGCATTGGGCTGTGCTTCCTGGATTAGATAGGCGTCATCATCGTTAGAATGAATAAGAGATAGAAAAGGTCTTGTCTGGTTATGGGCCCCCATATCGAAGCCTACATATTGGGGGACAGATGCTGCCGTAATGATACCATTTTTGTCAATGATATGAAGCTCGTCTACGTCAAGCAGATTGGCCAGATATTGCATCTGGGACACATCCATGAGGATTTCCTGCTGTTTATCCAGAATATAGGCAGCAACTCTTGCTCTTGTCAGATAATCTTCGTCCAGACTTTCTTTCAGAAGATTCAGTTCCATCTGATTATTTTCCAGTGTGTGTATCATCTGCTCTATTTTAGCGGAGAAGGTGTCTAGCTGCTGGGATTGCAGTAAATGCAGATTGATAACAAAGTTGATGATAATAATGACAAATATAGCTGATGTTATGATACAGACAGTATATTTGATAAAAGTTTTTTGCATATAATTTTCTCCGTGGGTTTTCCCCATTGTAACATTGCGGTATTATTTCGGGGGCTCCATTTTTACGTAAAAAGCGGTGAAAATTTCACAAAGAAAATAATACGGAAGCGGTTTTCTTCGCAGTAACAGTCAATCGTTCCGCCCAGCTTGTCACAGAAAGCCTGTACGCTCTGCATACCGAGTCCATGGCCTTTGCCCCTTTTGCTTTTAGGAAGACCGGTTATGGAATCAAAGAAAACTTCTTTGTCACATTCGTTTTCTATATCGATCAGCAGATATTCTTTCGTACAATGTATTTTGGCATCGACATATTTTTTGGATGGCGCAGCATTTTTTACGCTGAATACGGCGTTTTCTAAGAGATTTGCAAGTATCATGGCAAATTCGTATTCATTGACCGGAATTTCTTTGGGTATCAGAGTATCCAGGTGCAGGGTAATTTGATCGGACTGCGCCTGCCTGGACATTTTCGCAAGAATGGTATTGACCACCATATTTTCGCAATAGTGGTCGATTTTATTTTCGTTTACCACTTCATTGATATGTCCGGTTATGTTTCTGATCTCATCATATTCCTTCTGGTCCAACAGGGAATCTATCATCATGGAATAATGTCTCATGTTATGCCGCAGTATCTTCAGGTTTTGTTCTGACTGTTCTACTAGATAGTTCTGGCTTTCCAGTCCTTTGATGTAAGACTCAAACATTACGTTTTTCCAGTATTCTTCTACCTGTTTCGTCTCGCTGTCCAGGTAGCGCAGTACCACGATATAAGACACAAGCATGGTAATCATCAAAAATACGCTGACCAGGATATTTTCCGGATGCTCATATAAGGTGTAGGGGAAAAAGGCAAGGCAGGAAAAACTGCAATAAAAGAAGACGGGAATCAGACATAATTCCCACCAGTTATTTCCAAGGTCCCGCTCACAAAATTTACGGAATATAGGACCAAGCTTGTAAAAGAGCGCTGGCAAAAGGGTAAGGTGCATCAGCAGATTCCCCGCCAGTGCCACAACGACGCTGTTCGTAAAGATATAGAGGATAGAAGCCGTAATGCTGCCGACGATCACATAATTGGAAGCGCTCAAACCAATAAACAGTACTCTGCTGTCTCTTTTCTTAGCAATCAAAAGTCCTGTAGACTGTGCGATTGAAATCTGTGTTATGGTTGTAAAAAAGTAAAAAAGGCGGCTGTCAGGAAATAAATTTAGTTTAAAGTGATTTAATAGATTCGTAGCTAAATAGGAAAGAAAACAAATGACCAGCGTCTTTCGTTTGGAGTAGCGGTGAATCAAAAAAAGATAGATAAACACCAAAAAGAATACATGGCTGAACGTATAGGATATATTTTTGACATAAAGCATTCTATGCACCTACTTATATTTTTCGGAAACAAAGAGCAAATATTCCCTTTTGACTTTTGCTGCTTTTGCCTTGCTGACAGGAAGCCGCTTGCCAGAGTTCATAATAATACTGTCCGGCGTTAATTGTTTCACATAATCAAGATTAACGATAAAGGACTTGTGTATCTGTAGAAAATTCCTTCTGCCAGAAGCCTCCCTGGTTTCCTCTTCAAAGGATTTTCGGATAAAAAGGCTTTCTATGATTACACCGTCAGACAGATGCACTTCCTGTTTCCTGCTGACACTTTCAATATATTCTATTTTAGAATAAGGGATTTGCTGTAATCCGGTTTTGGTCTTGATCAGATACATGGATTCTGTCTTTATCTTCGTATAGGACAGAGCGTAATCCAGGGCTTCGTAAAACTTGTATTCATCAACCGGTTTTAAAAGGTATCTTACGGCGCGGACAGCGTAGGCGTCCAGGGCATAATCGTCTGAAGCGGTGATATAGATGATTACGTTTTCCTGTCCGGACTTCCGGATTAGATTGCCAAGATCAATACCGGTCCGTCCAGGCATAAGCATATCTAAGATATAAATATCTGTCAACTGTCCTTCTGATATTTTTTGGAACAGCCTGGACGGATCAGAGAATTTTTCCACTGCAAATTCTCTGTCCGGATACATTGTTTTATATTTTAACAACAATTTTTCTATTTTAAGCAGGTCCTTTATACTGTCATCACAAATTGTTATTTTCATATATAATCCTTTCTTTCCGCCCAGAACATGAAATGGCATGGGGAGCTGGTTATTCAGCTAAACAAAATGCCACTAAAATTATACCGGGCTTTGGTATGATTTATCAACCTGCTAACAGGCGAAATTTACGCCTGATTGCGAAGAATTCATAACAAAATGCGAAGAAGTGAAATTGACGAGGGAATAGGCTGACAAGCAGGATGAAAAAGGGGAGTTGAATCTCTATTTTTCCCCATGTTATAATAAAATATCATCAAATATGAGGCAAATATTTTACGAACAATGGAGAGATGAGGCGGAAGATGAGAAAGAAAGTCATATATGGTTTGGGCATTTATATATTGTTGGCACACATTTTTCTGACGGATGCGCTCTTTTGCAGCGCTTCGGAAATTGGTTCCGGCGCCTATCCTGTGGAGAATAGGACACAGACGGAACAACCGCCGGCGTCCGCCATAACGGCGGTCAGTGTTTCGCCCGGTACAACGGTCGTCTCCAAAAGCGCTTCTTATGCCTTCGTGGCTTCTGTTGCGGGACAAAATAACTATAGTCAGGAAGTTGCGTGGAGCATTCAAGGACAGACCAGTCAGAATACTTTTATTGACGGCAGCGGTATTCTTCACGTGGGCGCAGACGAGACTTCTTCTTCCCTGATAGTGAAGGCGGTCTCCAAACAGGACAGCAATTACAGCGCCACGGCGCTGGTGACGGTACAGACGGCCAGCTATTCTATTCAGGTAAAGGCTTCACCGGATAACGGCGGCACGGTACATGGCGGCGGCACCGTGAAAGAGGGCGGCTATGCAGTGATTACAGCCACACCAAACAGTGGTTTCACTTTTACCGGCTGGCTGTTAAATAACAACAAGGTCTCTGATACTTCCCAGTATACGATAGAAAATGTACATAGCGACGGTGTTTACATTGCCGAATTTAAACCGTCGGACTGTCAGATTCAGGTGAGTGTCAATGACAGTAATGCAGGGACAGCTACGGAAGGCAGAACCGTAAAATATGGGGAGAGCATGACACTGGATGCTGCGGCAAAGGACGGGTATCATTTTGACGGCTGGATGGAAAATGGGACCACCATAAGCACTGACAGCCGGTTACAGTTAAATCATATTACCGGTTCCAGAAATCTTACAGCTATGTTTTCGAGGAACAAATACGATCTTTCCCTCTATTGCTGGCCGGCGTCTACAGGAACGGTATCCGGTCAGGGGACCTATGAGCAGGGAAGTAATGTGAAGATAGCGGCAGCGCCTGCAAGCGGATACCGCTTTGTGTCTTGGTCCGAAAACGGAAACGTTGTCAGCAGCGATCAGGAGTATGAAGTGAACAATATTACAAAGGATATGTTTTTTCTGGCAACCTTTGAAAAAGTACAGACAAAGACCTATTCCATAACGGCATCCGTCTCTTCGCCCAACGGAAAGATTGTGCCTGAGGGTAAGAGCAGCGTCCTGGAAGGGTCCGGGATTTCCTATGTGATCATACCCCAGGAAGATTATGATATCAGTGCCGTGTATGTGGATGGAAAGTCAGTAGGAGCAGTGTCTTCTTACGGCTTCTCTGATGTGAAAGAAAATCATACGATTTCAGCGGATTTTACACGTAAGCCCGCGGCCGGCGGTGAAAATCAGGCGGCAGAGCAAGAGGCAGATCAGGGAGACGAGGCAGATGATGGGACCGCGCAGGATGAATCCGGGGAAGATGCACAGAAGAACGAAGCACAAGAGCTTACCGGTACATTGAAGCATCTTGCTGTTTCCGTAGAGGATGCAGAGCGGATGATTGAAGCGGGGGAGGATACAGAACTGATGGCCGGTGCCCTTGAGGCAGGGGACTTGAAGCTGACAGTTCATAATGATTTTGTGAAGATAGACAAGGAGTCTTCCAGCGTTACAGATCTTGCAGTGGCGGCAGGAAGTCTATTGACCAAAGAAGAGAAAATAGAGTTGCTGCAAGGAAACGTTTCGGCAGTCATTCATCTTTCTATAGATGACATTGACGGAGAAGAGACACAGTTGACGCAGAAAGCTTTTGCGGAGGGAAAACAGCCGGATATGACGGTTGGACGGTATTTTGAAATTAGTCTTACAAAAGCGGTACAGCGTGATGTACAGACGATTTCACAGCTTCCGAAAAAACTTCAAATTGTAATAGATGTGCCGAAACATCTGCAGGCGGATAACCGGGAATTTTATATTTTACGGTTACATACAAATAAGAGCGGCTTACAGGATTTTGCACAGCTTTCGGATGAGGACGATAATCCGGGCACGATTACGTTCTCTACCGACAGATTTTCTCCCTATGCGATTGCGTATATTGACAGGGGGACGGCTAAGCCCGAGACAGCAGAAGATGGGGAGGGCAGTGTCAAGGAAAGCGGTATGGCAAATGTGGTGGGTATTATGGCGGTTGCGATTGCTGTGGTAACTACTTGCGCGCTGGTATGGTGTATCGTTAGAAGGAAGAGACGGTGAGAACCAGGAAATCAAACATCTACAACAAAAGCAAAATATCCACATCCTGTATTAAATAATAAACTGTAATCAAAGGCGCCTGCATAAAATGCCTGCTTGAATTGCTCTTGTGTCATGAAATGGCTGTTTTCCAATTGATATTGCCAGGACAGCTGGCAGTGTAAGCCGACCTGCTCTGCAATTCGTATGGAAAGCTCTTTGCCGGCGGCCAGGACGAGATTATCCATTTTGTTGAGGGGCATATTTAACATAGAGCTTACGCTCCGTAGTACAAGACTTTCTTCCAAAGCGATAAAAACTTGTACCTGCTTATGGTCGGTTGTTACATAGGTCAGCCGGACCACCATACTGTGTCCGAAATTTTCTCCGCTGTAATGCTCGCTGACGATCTCTGTACTAAGCCTGAAAATTTCTCGTATGGTAGCAGATAATGCATTTTCCAGAATGGACATGTCTTCTCCCGTATGGTCCTCTTTCCATTTGTTTGTAATCAGCCCGGCAATGGCCCGGTCCTCGATGATGATATGGGCGGTGAGCCAGCCAAGACAGATTCCCAGGAAATGGTGTATAGATTCCTGCGAATAGTTGGATTCTGTCAGATCTTTTTCAAGGGCCGGCAGTGTTTTGAAACGCATATCATCGTGCAGATGCTTATGCACTTGGTATCCTTTATAGCCGATAGACTGCATATAGATTTCCTCATCGGTAAAATGTTCTATGGCATAACTCTTAAAGTATTTGATGCCTTCGGCACATGCCCAGGGTCCGTTTTTTTCATCTTTGCTCAAAGCAATCAGTTTACGGACGATGGAAAAAAGCTTCCGATGTGCTTTGTCAATAGATGCAACGCCGATATTAAACCGTGCATCCCATTCCATTTCTTTTGACATATTGCTCCTTATTCCGGCAAGGGTATTTGTTGGATACTGGCTGCGGGACTGCCTTTGGTATGGCGGTTGTTTTAGAATTATTATATGTCGAGATATGGCAAAAGGTGTCGCAATCAATAGGTCCGACAAGCGCGGGCTGGGGCGTAAAGGTCCGTAGGAATTATAGGAATAGGGAGGAGTATAGGGTAACATGAAGTTTACACAGTTAGAGGTGCTGCAGATTGCCAAAAAGGTAGATGCAATCCTTCATGTTCCGGGGAACTACCGAGGTGGGAATCTGGAGATGAGTATTGTGATTGACACTTCCTTAAGACAGGAAGATGTTCAGGAAACGGCGGCTGAAATAGTCAAAGCGCTTAAGAGAAGCAATGAGATTTTTCGCAATGTTCGTCTGAATCTGGTGTTGTGGGGAACAGAGATAATCAGCACAGTGGTGCCCATGGCGATGCTTATGACGGGCGGAGCATTTCAGGAATATACCAATACTCCTGGTAAGAAATGTTATGAGGAATTATTTGGTTATCTGAAAATGTTTCATGCCAGAAGCAAGGTTATTCTGGTGTTGGCAGACAGTCATAATGAAATCATAGACAGGCAGACCGCAAGAGAGGCGCTGTCCCCGTTTTTAAAAAGTAAGCTTTTGATCGTTTCGGATAAGATTACCAGCGGTACGCAGATTTTTCTGGGGCAGTAGAAACATTTAGCAGACAAAAAACAGGCGCCGGGTTTTCCCGCCGCCTGTCGTCATGTCTATTGTTTTATGGAAGAAGGTATTTTTTCAGAATCTGTGTGAGTCTGTCCATATCAATGGGTTTCGCTACGTGTTCGTTCATACCGCAGGCGAGACAGCGCTGGATATCATCGGAGAAGGCATCTGCTGTCATGGCGATAATGGGCAGATCTGCGTCCGGACGATCTAATGCGCGGATGGCCTTTGCGGCTTCATAACCGTTCATGACCGGCATACGGATATCCATCAAGATGACATCGTAGAATCCGGGTTCTGACTGGCTAAACTTGTCAACACAGATCTGACCGTTTTCAGCCCGATCCAGTTCAAACCCGACTTCGGATAGAATGGTTTCGGCAATCTCCCAGTTCAGATCGTTATCCTCTGACAGCAGGATATGCTTGCCGGTAAAGTCGTCGGTATGGGAATTCTCCTGCGTCTCTTCCTGGGTATCGTTTGTCATATAACGGCTGAGGCCCAGGAACAAATTGGATTTGAACAGCGGTTTGGAGATAAAGCCCTGTATACCTGCCTCTTTGGCCTCTTTCTCAATGTCGCTCCAATCGTAAGCGGAGATAATCAGGATGGGCACCTCCTCACCCAGATGCTTTCTCATCTCCTTGGCCGTCTGCAGACCATCCATGTCGGGCATTTTCCAGTCTAAGAGAACAATTTCATAATCTTCCTGTTTGGCGTGATGGGTTTTGACCATATCCACAGCGGTATGTCCATCGGTTGCATATTGTGCTTCAATGCCGATTTCCTTCAAAGAGGAAACGGTGGCTTTACAGAGATCTTCGTTATTATCCACCACCAGCATCTTCCAGGGCGGAAGAACCATGTCCTCTTCCTTTACAGTAGCTTTTTCAAAATCCAGCGTGATATGGAATTCACTGCCTTTGTTGGGTGCACTCTGTAATTCTATGGTGCCGCCCATGGTGTCAATAATAGCTTTTGTAATGGCCATGCCAAGGCCTGTACCTTCTGTTTTATCCACCTGGGATTTCTTCTCTCTGGTAAAGGTATCAAAAATCTTCTCCTGAAACTCAGGGGTCATGCCGATGCCGCTGTCTTTTACTTTGAAATGGCATCTTACGAAATTTTCACCTTTGGGAGAGTCTTCCTGTTCCAGATGAATATGAATATTGCCGTCTTCCGGCGTAAACTTAATGGCATTCGATAAAAGGTTGATTAATATCTGGTTTAGACGGACGCTGTCACAATAGATCTCTTCGGCCTGAATTTTACAGATAAAAATGTCAAAGTGCAGGTTCCTTGCCTTGATCTGCGGCTGCACGATATTGACAATGCTTTCCATAGCCTCCCGCAGAGAAATCTGGTTCATATTTAAGGACAGTTTGCCGCTTTCGATTTTGGACATATCAAGGACATCATTGATCAGCCCCAGTAAGTGTTTGCTGGACAAAGTTATCTTTCCAAGGCATTCCTTTACTTTGGTCATGTCGTTGATGTTGGCCATGGCTATGGCTGTCATGCCCACGATACCGTTCATCGGGGTCCGGATATCGTGACTCATGCTGGAAAGAAATTCACTCTTGGCCTTATTAGCCTGTACCGCTTCCCGCTCCGCCTTTTCCAGTTCTTGTAACTGCTGTTGTGACAGTCTGTAGTAGAGGAAAAAGATAATGATGATTCCCACGAGAATAACACCGGCCATGGTCAATATAATGACCTGACGCTGTATGTTCATATCGTTGACAATACTTTCCAATAATCCAAAAGGCATAATGGAAACCAGATACCACTCGGAATCCGGTAAATGTGTACATAACATATATTCATACTCATCACCGTTATAAACGAGAGAAGAATAATCGGCATCCGTGTTGAGGGCAGTCTGCAGATCGTGAATGTACTGGTCTTTCGAATCGGTGGTATTGGAACCGGCAAATATATCCAGAATGCGGTCAAAGTAATTATCATCATCCAGATTCCTTACAACATAAGTACCGTCTCTGCGAATGATAAAGGAATACATGCCGGTTGTTTTGTCGTTTAAGGAAAGAACGGTTTCCAAATAATTCATTGGAAGTGCGGCTACCATGGCGGAACTGGTCTTACCATCGTGCATGGGATATTCGGCATCGATTAGCAGGCATAGCATTCTCTCCCCTTTGTCGTTATATCCGGAGAAGACGCGCTGGCTGCTGTTCTGTAAGACCGTGTAAAAGGTGGTCTCGTCGTTATATTCTACCATATCGCCGTAAATGATTTCCGGTTCCCCATCTTCTGTATAAAGGACGAGGGAGGTAAAATTACGTACACGGGCGCTTTCTGTGAGCTCCTCTATCATTTCTGCACCGTATGTTATAGTATCGGGCGGCGTTCTTTTCACAATACCCTGCACCTGAAAGACCTGCATACTGATGACTGCATCAAAGGTTCGTTTTAACTGTTCAGCCATGGCGTGGGTATAGACTTCTCCCACCTGACTGATGGCATCATTGCTTTTCCTGCCTATGATCAGGGAAGATATGCTGAACACAAGAATGCTGACGGCAATCAGGACGGCAAATCCTGCTAATACGACTTTTTTTCTTTTCTGAATGACCACGAAAACCCCTCCCACTTTATACTGCAGCGTATCTTTTATCCTTTGTTTTATATAAAAGATTTTTATGTCCGCTTTTGAAGGAAAGTATATCATATTGTCCATTAGATTTCAATTCAAGAACCGTTGTAACTGCTTTTAAAAGATTGCTGACTGCGATAATGACATGCTGAAAGTTGTATGGTATAATGATTATCGATATATAGAAGAGTTGAAAGACGGGGGTATTATATGAAATATGATGTCATTATTATTGGGGCAGGGCCTGGCGGTATCTATTCTGCCTATGAACTGACGCAGCAAAAGGAACATTTGAAGATAGCGGTTTTCGAGGCGGGACATGCGCTGGAAATGCGGCATTGTCCCATTGACGGAGACAAAGTAAAAAGCTGTATCAACTGTAAGAGCTGTTCTATCATGAGCGGATTTGGCGGAGCGGGTGCTTTCTCCGACGGAAAGTATAACATTACCAACGATTTCGGCGGTACGCTTCACGAACATGTGGGTAAGAAGCAGGCGATTGAGCTGATGCGTTATGTAGATGAAATTAATATGAAATATGGCGGCGAGGGTACAAAATTGTATTCTACTGCCGGGACCCAGTTTAAGAAGCTGTGCCTGCAGAATAACCTGAATCTGTTAGACGCTTCGGTTAGACATCTAGGAACGGATATTAACTATATTGTGTTGGAGAATCTTTATGCGGCGCTGCAGGATAAAATCGACTTTTACTTTGATACACCCATTAAGACAGTGGAAGTGACAGAAAACGGCTACAGGGTAATCGGGGAGAAGGAATCCTACGAGTGTGAAAGATGTATCATATCTGTAGGGAGAAGCGGCAGTAAATGGATGGAAAAGGTGTGCGAGGAACTTTCCATCAACACAAAATCAAACCGCGTGGACATCGGTGTGCGCGTGGAGATTCCGGCGGTGATCTTTTCTCATCTGACAGATGAGCTGTATGAGAGCAAGATTGTCTATCGTACAGAGAAATTTGAGGACAGTGTGAGAACCTTCTGCATGAATCCTTATGGCATGGTGGTGAATGAGAATACAAACGGTATTGTAACGGTAAACGGACACAGCTATGAGGGCGCAGATAAGCGGACCAATAACACTAATTTTGCACTCCTGGTGGCCAAGCATTTTTCGGAACCTTTTAAAGACAGTAACGGGTATGGGGAGAGCATTGCCAGACTTTCCAATATGCTGGGCGGCGGTGTGATTGTACAGCGTTTTGGCGATTTGGTGCGTGGAAGACGCAGTAACAACAAGCGTATCGAAGAAGGCGTGATAGAGCCCACACTTGCGGCAACACCGGGAGATTTGAGCCTGGTGCTTCCGAAACGTATTTTGGACGGCATTATTGAGATGATTTATGCACTTGATAAGATCGCACCGGGTACGGCCAATGATGACACACTGCTTTACGGAGTGGAAGTTAAGTTTTACAATATGGAGGTGGAGATTAACGAACATTTAGAGACCAAGTATAAGGGCCTCTACATCATCGGCGACGGCAGCGGCGTGACCCATTCTTTGTCTCATGCATCCGCCAGCGGGGTATATGTGGCAAGAGATATCGTGACCGCCATGGATTGAAGGATGGCACACCGGGAGCCTTTGCTATAGCGGCGGGCGGCATTGCAGATGGCCGTGCCATAGATTAAAGAAATAGGGAAAAGGAAACAGAGGAAACAATAGATTCATGATGAAAGAAGAGAAACAGCCGGCAGACTGTCTGAAATATAGGATAGTCTATGGAGCGGTTTCGGAACGGAGGGAGCATGATATTAGGAGCATTGGAAGCAGGCGGCACGAAGATGGTATGTGCTATCGGTAATGAAAACGGGGAGATTATGGAGCAGGTCTCCATTCCCACGCAGACACCGGATATTACGATACCGAAGCTGTTAGAATTTTTTGAAGGAAAAGGGATAGAGGCGTTAGGTATCGGCTGTTTTGGACCCATTGATGTGAATAGAGATTCCGAGACTTACGGCTATATCACAACCACACCGAAGCTGGCGTGGCAGAATTATAATATGGTGGGTGCATTTAAGGATAAACTGGGCGTGCCAGTTGGATTTGATACGGATGTAAACGGTTCTGCGCTTGGAGAATTTACCTGGGGGATAGCCAAGGGATTACATAGCTGTATCTATATCACCATCGGAACCGGCGTAGGCGTGGGCGCAATTGTGGATGGCAGACTGCTTCACGGTATGATGCATCCGGAAGGAGGCCATATTCTCTTAAGCCGTCTTCCCCAGGATACTTACAAGGGTTTCTGTCCCTTCCACGCAAACTGTATGGAAGGTCTTGCGGCCGGTCCTGCCATCGAGGGAAGATGGGGAAAGAAGGCAGTGGAGCTTGCGGACAGGCCGGAAGTGTGGGAGATGGAGGCTGAGTATATTGCCCAGGCTCTGGTGGACTACACCATGACATTATCTCCCCAGCGCATTATATTGGGCGGCGGCGTAATGCATCAGACACAGCTTCTGCCGCTGGTGCGGGAGAAATATAAGGCGCTTTTGCATGGGTATATTAAGACCAAAGAGCTGGAAGATTTGGATTCCTATATTGTGGTGCAGAGCCTTGATGATAAGCAGGGCATCATGGGAGCACTGAAACTGGGCATGATGGAATTGGAACGCTGACTGATTAGTGTAAGAACGATACGTTAAGAACCTTCTCCAAAAGAAACAGGGAGAGAAAGGAATGAAAAGAAAATATAAAATCCTGGGAATTGCTCCTTATGAGAATTTAAGAAATGCCATGGTCATGGCGGCGGAGAAATATGAGGAGATCGAGTTGACTGCCTTCACGGGTAACTTAGATCCGGAGCTCATACAGGTAAAGGCATTTCATATGATTGATAATGGGTTGTATTCTGTCCTGGCAGAGAAGACAGAGTATCTGGAAGAGAGTTACTATATATTCTGTCTGGAGTAGAATCCTTTTCCGGTGGGCGACGGAAAACACGGTATCCGTTTTTCTTCTTATACAGAAGTTTCTGTCATGTATTCAAGCAGTTTCTATTCTTTGACGGCCAGCGCAAGGCTCATGGGGGAGAAGATCAGGATGCTCAACCAGAACATGATACCGATGATGATTCTGGGGGGGGGGACTGAAAAAACGAGATGGCGGCAAAGCTCTATCTGGAAAGTTCCCTGCGCAAGTACCCTTATGTGACGATAGACTGTCAGGTGATCAATGAAAGGTCCTTGGATGAAATGACCAGGGAGATTGTCAAGGTGGTGTTATCTCAGTGCGGCGGCAACCAGACATTGGCGGCCAAAAAGCTTGGTATTGGCCGGACAACTCTGTAAAGACTTGGCCATATAGGCGTATCGTGGAACCAGGCGAAGGATTCGTAGGGGAATTAAACGATATCAATAACCGCCGGTATGAATATCCGGTGATGATGCAGTCCAAGGGCGGAAAAATCCATGCGGCATACAGCTATGGAAACCGCAGATGTATGAAATACGTATGTGTGGATGAAAAGTGGATTCGGGGTGAGAAAATGCTTCCGGGAGCGGAGGGAGACCCGAATATGCCTTGCGTAAGGTGACACTGGATACAAAAACGCTTTACATGCAGATTGTATAACGGAAGAAGCTTTTACAGCGGTAGAAAGACAAGATGTCGTTGTAAAAGCTTCTTTAATTTTATGATTCTTTATCGTTGAAAATATTTTTCTAAATACTCGATGATCACCCGGGCAGCCCGCTGATGCGATTTTTCGCCGGGGTGTTCGTGGGAACCAACTGTCTCTTTGGTGGTGTCCGGAAGCTGCAGAAAGATGACGTTATTGTCTTTACTTGCGGCGCAGTATTGGCTGATGGCATCGCTGATTGCCAGAGAGAGGTCATATCCCAGCATACCATAGCACCAGACAATGTGTGCCTGTGGATTGTTTCTTCGTAACATTTTTAGGAAGTCAATGACAGCGTCTTTGAACCGACGCAGGTCTTCTTCATGAAAAGTGCCGTCCGGGTTCAGGCGCTGCTCAAAACGTTCCCCGGTGACAGTGTCTGACCAGGCAGACTGCACAAAAGCAGAGGCATCGTTGGTGCCCAGATTGACGATGAGAGCGTCAACTTTACGGCCCGTGAAGTCATAAGGTTTAAAGGCTCCCAGACTCTCATTGACAGGCCCGTCACAGAGTCCGCAGAGCTTTTCATAGCGGGAGGGGATATTGCAGTTGGGATTGCCATCCCAGCTGGAAAGTACACCCCAGCCGCCCTGGGAGATCAGATAGGCGTCTGCCTCCAGGGCTTCCGATACCATCTTTGCATAATTGCGGCTGTAGCCCATGTACATGGGGAGCCAGTCGGTATCTTCCCTAGCGCCATAGGTTCCCTCGCCGGAAGTGATACTGTCGCCTACGAATTCCAGAGTATATTTTTTCTTGGGAACAGGATAAAAAGTACTGTCCGTCTGCAGGCCGTGTACAAGGAGATAACAGTCCTCATCTTCCGTCATAGCCTGCAGCTCGCGGGTAAAGCGCACGTTTTTGACGACACCCGCGCTCATGCCGCGAAACAGGCATAAAGGATACCTGCCCGGCATAAGCATCTGCCGGCTCATCAGTTCGCCGTTAATCTCGCAGGTAACCCACATCTCATGCATGTGATAATCTGCTTCTATATCAATCCACAACTCCGAACCGGATACATTCACCTCCACAGCGCTTCCCTGAAAGAAAAGCGGCACAGGACAAACGCCCGGAACCGTCCGTCCGTGAACCTTATAATACGGAACCTCCCGCAAAGAATAATTTTTGAGTGCTGACAATTTTATACCATCCTTTCTATATTTGATGTAAATGTTGAATCCGAGGCCGCGAAGCGGTACTCGCAAAGTTATTTGCGAAGCAATAGTTACTGCTGTATCCGAGGCCGCGAAGCGGTACTCGCAAAGTTATTTGCGAAGCAATAGTTACTGCTGTATCCGAGGCCGCGAAGCGGTACTCGCAAAGTTATTTGCGAAGCAAATTACTTTAAGTATAATAAAAATCTGGCTGTCTGCATAGATTTTTATAAAAGATTCCACAGGTGTACGCATGGCTTCCGTATTATCCAATGTTTCCAATATCATCATCCCGGTAATCATTTTTTATATTGTGGCTTACGGAATTGCCAGCCGCTGCAATGTATATGAGGACTTTATCAAAGGCGCCAAGGACGGCTTCCATACGGTCATTCAGATTATGCCCACATTGATCGGCCTGATGGTGGCAGTAGGGGTGCTGCGGGCATCTGGGTTTCTGGAATTTATAGGGGGCCTCTTTGGCGGGATAGCAGCGCGGCTTGGATTTTCCGCAGAATTGATTCCATTGATGTTGGTAAAGATGTTCTCCTCTTCGGCGGCTACCGGGCTGGTTCTGGATATCTTTAAAAATCACGGACCGGATTCGCTGATTGGGCTTACCACCTCTATTATGATGAGCTGTACGGAAACGATTTTTTATACCATGAGCGTTTATTTCCTGGCGGCGAAGGTCACGAAGACGCGCTATACTTTGAAAGGAGCGCTGTTAGCCACGCTGGCAGGTATTATAGCCAGTATCGTTCTGGCGGGAATGCTGGTATAAATCAATATAGAAAACGGCGTCCTTATTGAACGCCGTTTTCTATGTGTGAGAAGGATAGAAATGTATCAGTCCAAATATATGTCAACAGGCATTGGCTAAATGCACTGTTATGTTTAGTCGAAGCCGGTCGGCACCAGTTCAGCACCGGCGACTCCATTGATAGTGTAGTAACCACCGCTTTAGAATCTATGTAGGATATTCTTGCGGGCCGGATTCTTTGATTCGGCTCTGTCTCAACTACAATTAATACTATACATACAATTTGTGAATGGGATGTGTCAAAATTCGAAAGAAAAAAGAAAGAAAATATAAAATAAAAATTTATATTTTCATTTCTAGGGCGGCGGTGGCCATTTTTTCTCCGAATGTCCGGTCATGTTCCACAAATAGCAGTGTTGGACGGTGCGTGAGGATTAACTTTTCCAGCTGCATTCTGGAAAAAATATCAATGTAATTCAGGGGCTCATCCCAGATATACAGATGAGCGGGCGTAAGCAGGCTTGTAGCAATCAGCAGCTTCTTTTTCTGGCCTTCGGAGTATTCTTCCAGACGCTTGTCGAATTGTGTCCGGGAAAAATCAAGCTGCCGCAGAATGGCTTTCAAAAGACTTTCGTCCATATTGGCGGAGTGGATATAATCCTGTAGACTGCCGGCTATATGCGAAGTGTCCTGGTTGATGTAGGAGACGATAAGACCGCTTGCAATCTGCAGTTCACCGGAGGTTTTCACGGAAACGTCCCCAAGAATCGCTTTGATCAGGGTGGATTTACCGCAACCGTTGGGGCCCTGCAGCCATAAACGCTCGCCCTGTCCAAGGGAAAAGCGAAGGTCTTTTATAACAGTAGTTTCGCCGTATCCAAGGTTTAAGTGATCTGCGCGTACCAGAATCTGCTTATGGTGTGTCAGGGTAGGAAGCTTTAAGTCGGAAACGGTTTCTATATCTTTGAGCAGGGTTTCCTTTTCTTCGATGGCGGCTGTGCGCCTGTGGTCCAGGTTCTTGCGCTGTTGCTGCATCCGGGCGGATTTTGCGCCGATATAGGCGCGGGTGCCGATGAAACGGTTGGTCTCTTTGACAGGGTCATAACCGATTTTGCGGCTTTCCGCTTTATCGGCCCACATGGCGGTGCGCCTTGCGGATTCTTTCAGCTTTCCAATTTCTTTTTTCAGTTTATCATTTTCAGCCTGTTCAAAACGGTCCCTTTTTTCTTTGTTAGCATACCAACTGTCGAAATTGCCTTTTTCCACCTGTATGGTACTGCGGTTTAGGACCAGAATGTGATCTACGCATTCATTTAAAAGCCATCTGTCATGGGAGACTAATAGAAATCCCTTTTTCGAGCGCAGATAGTCCCGTAACAAGGTTCTGGCTTCTATGTCCAGGTGGTTGGTCGGCTCGTCGATCAACAGGAAATGATTATCCCTTGAAAAGAGCAGGGCCAGCATGACCTTCGTGCGTTCCCCGTGGCTGAGTGTTTCGTATGGCCGGTAGAGAACTTCTGCATCGGCTCCCAGACTGTCCAATTCCCGGCAGACTTTCCAGAGCTCAAAATCTGGTACAAGCTCTTCTGCCAGATCTGCGGTGATCAGTTTTGCTTGCTTACTTGTGACCGGGCAGGGAAAGTAATCAAAGCAGGTAGAATGGGTGATGGCGCCGCTAAAGTTGTATTTACCCGACAGCAGATTAAGGAACGTGGTTTTGCCCTTACCGTTTCTGCCGATCAGACCAGTCTTCCAGTCCGTATCGATGGCAAAGGATACGTTTTCAAAAATAGTATCATAACTGGTATCGTAGGAAAATGTTAAATCAGATACCTGAATCTGTGACATAATAGATGCGCTCCCTTCTTTTCCCGCAAAGAGATGAATCCTCTTCGCGGCAATAAAAAAACCTCTGTTACCAGAGGAACTTAAAAAGAAACGGGAATGCCTATAGAATAGAAACCCGCAAAAAAATACAGTACACCAATAATATGATCTGCCTCTGATAACAAACTTTGACTTGTTACTGTGTTAAGTTGTTAGAAACAGATTACATTCTCAATGCGGTGTTACCTCACTTTTTGCCTGATGGGATTGATTATAGCGGATGGGCATAGAGAATGCAAGAGGAATATTTAGAAATTTTGAAATCCGAGAACCATAAGGGAATTCACAATAGTGGAAAGGGGATTGCAATGGGAATCTAAATATGTTATGATTTGTGTGAAATCGATTGCATATTAGGAAATAGGAATATGGTCTGGACAGAAAAGAGGAAAGTATGGACAAAAAACTTATTTTTTTAGATATTGACGGGACATTGACTACACCGGGAAGCAACGTGCCCCCTGCTTCGGCGCTGTGCGCCATACGACGGGCACAGGAGAAAGGAAATCTGGTGTTTTTGTGTACGGGAAGAAACTATGCAATGCTGAAACCCCTTTTACAATATCATTTTGATGGCATTGTTGGCAGTTCCGGCAGTTATGTGGAGTGCGGCGGACAGGTAGTCTGTGATAAACCGATGACAAAAGCGCAAAAGGACAAAGTACTGGCATTGCTGGAAGAGCAGCATATATTTTATACCATTGAGAGCAAACAGGGCTCTTATACAGATGAAAGATTTAAAGAATTTTTGCGCAGAAATGCAGGGGAAGATAGCAACAGCGAAATGCTGCGTTGGCGTGAACAGATTGAAAAGTCATTAAATATCCTTCCGATAGAGGCGTATCAGGGAGAACCGATTTATAAGATTGTCATTGTCAGTCAAAAGAGGGAGCCGGTAGAAGCGCTCGAAGAGAGGCTGGGGGCAGGGTATCATGTCTGCATTCAGGATTCAGATGCCTACGGCTTTACCAATGGGGAAGTGATGCGCAGTGATTTTGATAAGGGTACGGGGATTCTAAGTATATGTGAATATTTGGGGATCCCCGTGGAGCAGACGGTTGCGTTTGGAGACAGCATGAACGATCTGGAGATGATGGAAACCGCGGCGCTCAGTATCTGTATGGGAAATGGGAGTGAGAGATTAAAAGAGATGGCCGACGATGTCTGCGGTACGGTGGAAGAGGGGGGATTGCAGGCCGCGTTTGAGAAATACGACCTGCTTTAAAAAACAAAGTCGGAGGGAAATCAAAGCATGAGATATCAGCTCACCGAACATCGTTTCTTATTTGGTGAGCTTCTCCTGTTTATTTAGCATATTCTGTTTTATATCATGCAGCCTGTTATCGCTGACAAATTTCTTTTTTCTTGGGTCGCCCTCTGCACGATAAATAGCTAAATTTTCCAAGTCAAATATGGAACTCCAAACTGTTTCAAAATCTGGCTCATTGTCATATTGGCACATAAATCCATAATTGCCTTTTAAAAGCTGCTTGGTAGTCTCGATATAATCGTCTCTTATCTTCCCCGAAGAAAAGCTGTCTAAGACAACCTTATACCGCAAATGGGAATCATAATCATTCCCGTTTGCATCGTCATAGGGCTTCATTTCATCAGAAGTAAAACTATTGACAGTACAAACAATCCTGTTTCCGTGAAATATTTCCGCTTCACGGACTTTTTTGAGAGTCGGCGTACATTCAACCACCACCATATTGCCGCTTTTATCTGCAAGTAAAATGTTACAGTTAGAAGCGATTGGCAGATTCTTAAGCAATGAAATCGCCTGCCCAGTGCTATCTGCCTTTTCAAGCAAATATCGTACAATAAAACATGAATTAAATCCTGCTTGTATTTTCTTAAGGTCGGTCATTACAAACGTCATTGCCACGGCAAGCCCATGTTCGTTTAGTCCCTCTTCACCGTTGATAAAAGAAGATGTAGTGATATTAAATCTGTTTCCATTCCTCGGTGCGTAAATTTCACTTTTACATCCATCACGCAGATAAGGCGGCAAATCATTATTTCTGCCATATATCAATCTGCCATTTTGGGAATAGGCAAAAGCCGTACAGCCCCGAATCTCAATAGGGAAGTTATCTTCCAGATTATACATACAGCATCCCATACACAACATCCACGAAGCAAAATGTAGATAGTCTACTCCTATGATGTCACTTACCCCTCTTATTTCCTCACACACTTCTGGGAAAAACTTTCTTAATATTTCCTCACTTTGCTTTCCGTGTTCCTGTTGAAAATTATCTAATAGAAGCGGGAAAGAGATTTGGCATTTGTTGAAAATTTTTCCACGCTTTACACCCATTTCATAATGGTCGCCTTTTAGTCTTAAATGATACATTTCCTATCTGTCCTCCTCTCTGATTGCAATCCATACTTCAGAATGTCCATGTGCTTGCTGGCTGTCGCAAATCGGATATACTTCAATATCTGGCAGTTCTGCATACTTATATCCAGAGAATGGCAGCCATTCCATGTAAAAGCGTCTAAATATACTTTGCACATCCTCCTTAAAGCGTCCATCATTTTCAAATATAACCCAAGTTGCTGCAGGAATTTCATATTCATACATATCCGCAGGGACAGAAGCATTTGTAGCAACACCGATATAATAATAGATGTCTTTTGGACTTATTCCCACAATATGCAGGGGCTGTTTTCCGTAATGTGATACACCATAGCACTTCCTCCTGTTATTTCGATTCTAAACTGAATTGACGGATATGCTTGCAGAATACTCCCCATAGCTTTTTCGTCTGTCCGTTGCAATTCAAACGCAGCCTGTGTCATTTTTCGGCGGCGTATGTATTCTGATAATGACACGCCCGAAACATAAGAAAAAATACGCTGAAAATAATAGGGAGAGCAACACGCAATGCGGGCTGCTTCGTCATATGATATTTCCTTGTCCAGATTATCTTCTATGTAATCAATGGCGGCTCCAAGTTTTTTCAACCATTCCATCTTTTTACCTCCTCACAAACAAGTATAGCTTAATCGGCTTTATATTTCCTCTCTTTTTCTGCTATCTTTTGTAAACTTACATATAGTGTATTTGAATAAAAAATTCTTTTCAATAACTTCCCGAAAAGTTGTGCACCGGCTAAAGACGTTTCCGCATTAGTGAAGAAGCTTGGCTGGACTACCTACGTTGTACGAATTCATTTCCGTAAGACGAGCAAGGAAACTATGAGCGACGCTATGTGCCTGATTCCGGCTTGTAAGATTAGGAGGTTTATGGTAGTATGGAGATACGAAAACAGAAGGGAAAGCAGGTGGGAAGATTGACAGTGACGGAACAGCAATATCAGGAAGATTTACAGCGTTTAAGAGGTTTACGACCAATCGATGATGATTTCATGCGTTGTCTTTTTAAAGACAATATTCCACTGGTTGAATTTGTGTTACGCATTATCACTGATAAACCAGATTTAATTATTACTGATTGTGAAACACAGAAGGATATGAAAAGACTTGCTGGCGCACGTTCTATCTGCTTGGACGCATATGGAACGGATTCGGTCGGAAAAAGATATGATTTGGAAGTCCAGAGACAGGACAAGGGAGCAGACCCACACAGGGCAAGATACCATTCAAGTGTAATGGATATAGAGAATCTTCATTCCGGGCAGGAATTTAAAGAATTGCCAGACACATATACAATTTTTATCATTGAAAAAGATTTTTATGGTCAGGGCGAAGCGGTTTATCCGATTGAGAGAATTAACCTTGCAACGGGTAAATCTTTTGAAGATGGAGAGCATATTCTTTATGTGAATGGTGAATATCGTGGAGAATCCGATATAGGAAAACTCATGCATGATTTTAACTGTACCCAGGCAGCTGATATGAATTTTGAACTGATGGCAGAACGAACAAGATATTTGAAAGAAAACCCGAAAGGAGTTCAAGAAATGTGTAAAATGATGGAGGATATGAGAAAAGAATCTTTGAAAGAGGTTGCTAAAAGAATGTTAGCAGATGGAATGTTGACACTTGAAAAAATTGCGGAATATGCAGGACTTTCACTTGAGGAAGTAAAAAAGCTGAAAGCAGAGCGGACAGCATAGTAAAACCGTAAGCCGGGAATCTAAAAAACAGGTTCCCGGCTTTATTTTTATCCTGAATGTGATTTTTGTGAAATTGATTAAAAGGTCTTTACAAAACGTCACAGGTGATGCTGAACTTGAACTATGATGTCCCTCAAGATGTCCCTCAGGACGTGGTTTTAGATGCTAATGCAAAGTGATTGATTATGATTAATGTATGACTTCGTATGAAATCGATTTCATCAATAACACAAAAAGAATTTATAAATTATAGATATTTATAACAATTTACAATGCGTCTATCCTATGATATACTTTCAGCATAGGATGCAATCGATTTCATATAAAACAAAAGGATAATGGAGGGAGAAGAAATGGCACTGGATTATGCAAAATGTGCAAAAGAGATTTATGAGAATCTTGGCGGAAGACAGAATCTGGTCAGTGCAGCGCATTGCGCGACCAGACTGCGGCTGGTGACTGTGGACAATGCTAAGATTGACATGAAGAAGCTGGAGAATGTGGACGGCGTCAAGGGGGTATTCAGCAACAACGGGCAGTTGCAGCTGATTATTGGGACGGGAACGGTCAATAAGGTTTATGATGCGTTTTTGAAAGTCAGCGGCATGACGGCGGCGACCAAGGAGGAAGTGACGGCGGCGGCAGCAGCGAAACAGCCGATTTTTAAGAGAATGATCAAGTCTTTGGGGGATGTGTTTGTGCCGATTCTGCCGGCAATCGTTGCCTCCGGCTTGATGATGGGACTGGTGGAAGCGCTTGGTAAGGCTGTCCCGTCATTCGCGGGAAGCGATTGGTATGGAATTCTGGATATGTTTGCCAATACGGCATTTACTTTTCTGCCGATTCTGATTGCTATTTCGGCGGCCAGGGTATTTGGCGGTAATGTTTTTCTGGGTGCAGTGATCGGAATGATCATGATTCACCCCAATCTTTTGAACGCGTGGTCGATCGCGGGCATGGAAGCATCCGAGATTCCGGTATGGCATCTGCTGGGCTTCCCCATAAGACAGGTGGGATATCAGGGACATGTGATTCCGGTCATCATAGCGGTCTGGCTGATGTGCCAGTTGGAAAAATGGCTTCATAAGCATGTGCCGGAGATGATCGATCTGTTTGTGACGCCGCTTGTTACGGTACTGGTCACGGGATTTTTGACATTGGGCATTATCGGACCGATTTTTTCTACGGCGGAAACCTATGTACTTACCTTTGCACAGTGGCTGATCACGGTGGGACACGGCATCGGTTCCATGATTATGGGGGCACTTTATCCGCTTACGGTGGTATGCGGTATCCATCACATGTATAATGTTATTGAGGCGGGGATGCTGTCTGTTCCTGATGGACTCAACACGTGGATGCCGATTGCCTCGGCCGCCAATTTTGCGCAGGGGGCGGCCTGTCTGGCAGTTGGACTAAAGGCAAAGAACCATAAAACCAAAGCGGTTGCCATTCCTTCTTCTTTGTCGGCAGCGCTCGGCATCACGGAGCCGGCAATTTTCGGTGTGAACTTACGATTTGTAAAGCCTCTTGTGTGCGGTATTGCGGGCGGTGCAGCCGGCGCTCTCTTAGGAGCCATGTTCCATATCGGAGCCACATCTTATGGGGTGACGGGTATTCCCGGCTTCTTGATTACTTTGGATTATACGGTACAGTATGCGATAGTGCTTGCGGTTTCCTTCGGTATTTCCTTCGTCCTGACTTGGCTGTTTTGGAAAGAGGAAGAGGAACAGACGAGTGCGCCTGATGAAATGACAGACACAGAGAAGGAGAGTGCTGACGAAGAGAAAGAAAGCGAAAAGAAAGAAGCGGAAACTGTGATTTATGCGCCTTTAACGGGTAAGGTGATTTCACGTGAAGAGATTCCGGATGAAACTTTTGCGGCAGGCATTCTGGGAGATGGTGTCGGGATTGAACCTTCTGTGGGAGAAGTGACGGCACCTTGTGACGGGGAAATATCCACTGTGGCCGAGACGAAACATGCGATAGGGATAACAGGACCCGCAGGGATGGAATTGTTGATTCACGTGGGGATTGATACGGTCAATATGAAAGGCGATGGTTTTGCGGTGTTAGTGTCCGAGGGAGATAAGGTAAAGAAAGGCCAGAAGCTTTTGACTTTTGATATGGAGAAGATCAGGGCGGTGGGTTACAGTACGACGACGGCTGTACTTTTGACTAACAGTGATGATTATGCGGCAATGACAGTGGAGAGGACGGGTGCCGTAGAAGCCGGAGAAATGATCATAAAAGCTGGAACATAACTATACAATAATCATAATGGTGAGAGAAGATGATAACAATTGCGAAATAAGGATTCTCGTGATATATTGTGTAGTAAAAGAAACGGATAATATGCGTGCAGGGAGGATGGGGCATGAATATATCAGAAATAGCAAAAATGGCGGGTGTTTCCAGTTCTGCTGTTTCCAGATATTTAAACCATGGATATGTATCGGAGGAAAAAAAGGCGGCTATCCAGAAAGTGATTGAGGAGACCGGATACCGTCCTTCTGCACAAGCGCAGATGTTACGAACGAAAAAGACCAAGCTGATCGGGGTCATCATGCCGAAGATCAATTCCGCTTCTCTTGGAAGTGTTGTAGCGGGTATCCATTCTGTTTTAGAGGAAAATGGATATAAAATGCTTCTGGCGGATACCCGCAATAATCCCCAGAAGGAATTAGAATACCTGTCAGTTTTTGATGAGAAACAGGTGGACGGTGTGCTTTTGATTGCTACCGTTTTGACAGCGGAACATAGAAAGATGTTTAAAAAAATGCGTGTACCCGTAGTGCTGATTGGACAGCATATGCCGGGAATGCGCTGCGTGTACCATGATGATTATCATGCAAGCCTTGAATTGACGCGGCTGATTCTTTCCAAGGGCCGCAGGAATATTGGGTTTGTCAGCGCAACCCATCAGGATACAGCGGCAGGCTTAGACAGGTATCGAGGCTTTTGCGATGCAGTGAAAGAGGCGGGGCTGGAGCATTTGGCTGAAAAATATGTAGTATCTGACTTTAATATACAGGCCGGTTATGAAGCGGCGGCGGAATTATTTTATCGATACCAGGATTTAGATGCGCTTATCTGTGCCACAGATACCATTGCCTCCGGAGCCATGAAATATATGAAGGAGAGAAACATAAAAATACCGGAGGACATCATGACGGCAGGTTTTGGAGATTCCGAGCTGTCTAAAGTGGTATCGCCCACATTGACAACGATGCATTTTTCTTATATGGAGAGTGGTACGTTGGCGGCACAGATGATGGTGAACTGTTTAAGCGGTGAGCAAGAAGCGGTCAAGGGCATCGTTATGGATTACTATCTGGTAGAAAATGAGTCCAGCCGCTAAATTATAAAAATTTTACATGGGGAGGGTATGATGAAAACTTCGGAGATTTTTGAGAAAAGGTTACAAAGGCACCATGATGAACTGCGCTGGCTGTATATGGAATTGTATGAGAATGATTCCATGTTTGCAGAGCTGTGCGGTCAGATGTATGAGTACTACTTGGCCCGCAGCCAAAAGATGAAAGCCTTAGATCAGAAAAGGGAGAAGAATCCGGCATGGTTTCGCGGGAAAGATATGCTGGGCATGATGCTTTACATTGACAACTTTGCAGGTACGATACAGGGACTGCAGAAAAAGCTTCCCTATCTGGAATCCTGTAATGTCAATTATATTCATCTGATGCCATTCTTGGATTCGCCGGAAGGCCGCTCGGACGGCGGATATGCGGTGGCGGATTTCAGAAAGGTGCGGCCGGATTTGGGCAGCATGGACGATCTGGCGAAACTTTCGGAGGAGTGCCATGAGCGGGGAATCAGTCTTTGTATGGATTTTGTCATGAACCATACTTCGGAGGAACACGAATGGGCCAGAAGGGCCCGTCAGGGTGAAGGCGAATATATGAGCCGGTACTTCTTTTATGATACGTATGATATACCGGCACAGTATGAGGAGACGGTGCCTCAGGTATTTCCCACCACTGCGCCGGGCAATTTTACCTGGCTTCCGGAGATTGGACACTATGTGATGACATCCTTTTATCCTTATCAGTGGGATTTAAATTACCGCAATCCACGGGTGTTTAATGAGATGATGTATAATTTCCTATATCTGGCAAACCAGGGCATGGATATTATACGGATTGATGCGGTGCCTTATATCTGGAAAGAGCTCGGCACACAGTGCCGGAACTTAAAGCAGGTACATACCATTGTACGTATGATGCGCATGATTGGTGAGATTGTATGTCCCGGTGTTGTGCTGTTGGGCGAAGTGGTGATGGAACCGGAAAAGGTAGTGCCCTATTTCGGAACGGTGGAGAAACCGGAATGTCATATGCTCTACAATGTCACTACCATGGCGACCACCTGGAACTGTGTTGCTACGAGGGATGTGCGTCTTTTAAAGAAACAGATGGATATAGTGAATGGTCTGCCGAAGGAATATACTTTCTTAAATTACTTAAGGTGTCATGACGATATCGGCTGGGGTCTGGATTTTGGCACGTTGAAAACCTGGGGTATGGATGAGGTAGCCCACAAAAAATATCTGAATGATTATTTTACGGGAAATTATCCTGACAGTGTCAGCAGAGGAGAACTCTATAACGATGATCCCAGGCTCGGTGACGCCAGATTCTGTGGCACCACAGCTTCCATGTGCGGCGTGGAGAGTGCGGGATTCGAGCAGGATGAGAAGAAAATGCAGGATGCCATCCGCATGGATATTATGCTGCACGCCTATATGCTGACCCAGTCTGGAATCCCCATGCTCTACAGTGGGGATGAGGTAGGTCAGGTGAATGATTATACGTATAAACAGGAACCTGGGAAGGCGGCGGATTCCCGCTATATCCACAGAGGCAGGTTTAACTGGGAACTGGCAGAAGCGTGCGATGATGTGAAGACTGTGTCGGGGCAGATTTTCCAGGCGCTGGGCCAGCTGGAGACGCTGCGTAAGAAGGAAAAAGTCTTTGACGCGGATGCGGACTGTCAGGTATTGGATGTGGGGGATGACGCCCTGCTGTGCCTGATGAGGTGCAAGGGAAAAGAGCGGATGATTGGTCTGTTTAACTTCCATGATATGGAGAGACAAGCGGTATTAGCCCAGGAAGGGGTCTGGAAGGATATGTTAAGCGGTAAAGTGCAGGATGTGCGTGCTGTTACTCTGCCGGGCCATGGGTTCGTGTGGCTTAAGATGCAGTGAGTTAAAGAGGAAGGAAATACATGCAGCAGTCGCAGATGACGATATTAATGACGATTATCGTATTTGTTATAATTCTGACGGCGGCGGCCATACTTTTGGTAAAGTGTGTCCGCCGCTTTCGCCATAACCGCAGGACAGGCTTTATGGATGAGATGGAGGGCCATGATTTTGAGTATTTCTGCGCGGAACTTTTAGAAAAGCAGGGATTTATCGAGGTGGAGGTTACACGTGCAAGCGGGGACTTCGGGGTAGATATTCTGGCGGAAAAGGACGGCGTCACCTATGCGGTCCAATGTAAACGTTATAACGGACCTGTGGGAGTGGAAGCTGTACTTCGCACATATGGCGGCAGGGACTATTATGATCGGATGGTGGGTGCGGTCATGACCAACCAATATTTTACGGCGCCTGCGGTGGAGGCGGCAGGAAAGTTACAGATTTTGCTCTGGGACAGAGGCTATATAGACGAGATGATGGACGATTAGTTTGACTGTCAAAGTAATATCTGTTAAAATGGTACAACAGAAATTACGGAGGTTGAAGAGCCGAGATGGATATCAATAATACCCTGAATGAAGTACTGGTTAAATTGTTCCGTGATATTAATACCATAGAAGAACGCGCCATAAGGACCGGAGAGTACCGGGATGTGACGGCAAATGATATACATGTGATAGAAGCGATCGGCATGGAAGATGCTAAGAATATGACCAGCGTTGCCAGAGAGCTTGAAGTTACCACGGGAACATTGACGATATCTATCAATGGTCTTGTGAAAAAAGGATATGTGACCAGAAGCCGCAGTGAGGAAGACCGGCGTGTAGTGCTGATTTCGCTATCGGATAAAGGTGTCAGGGCCTATCTCCATCATCAGAAGTTCCATCAAAAAATGATAGATGCCGTGATAGCGGGACTATCCGTGGAGGAACAGCGGGTGTTGGAACAGGCCCTGCTTAAGTTAAACCGGTTTTTTAGGGAATCGTTTTAGACGAAGCCTTACGGTTCCCATGAAACGAGTTTCGATGCCAGCGAGCGGTAGTCGGCTGGCCCGTTTTGTAACAGGAAACAATGAAATTGATATTGGAAATCTGCAGGATGACAGGCGGCGTCAGTGTCTTCGGGTTTGGCCCAGATGACGGCGGCCTGTTTTTTTAATTCCATGATTTCCAGATAGCCCAGATAGTATTTCAGGTAATTACAGGGTTCTTCGGCAATATATTGATAGACAGCCTGCACGCTCTCATCGTTCATGGTTCCCAGAGACGCGAAGATTCTCTTTACGTCTTCTAAGGAAGCGCCGTCATAATGTATCGACACATCTAACAGGGAGTACAGACACAGCTGAATCTGTCGGTCCAGGCGGCAGGCCTGATAGTAACTTACAGCTTCCGGGTGTGCCGCTTGGGCCAGACGGATTGCGTAATCGTAGGAGGATAGTTCCACATACATTGCCCAGCCTTCTATAAAGCCGCCATAATACAGGATGCTCTGCAGAGGCAGGATATCGTGTTCGTCCCAATAGCGCTGGCTGTAGACGGTCTGATAGAGATGACCGGGATAGCCTTCGTGCGCCAGTGTGGTAAAGAGGGACAGGTCATCTGTGGTATCCTGGTTATTAATGTAAATCACATTATCGCAGACATTATCAACAGGCGGCGTCATATAGAAGGCGGGCGCACTGTAGGGTTCCAGACTTTTGTCCACATACTTTACCACGGAATGAATCTCTGTATTATCTTTTCCGGCAGGGATGGCCGGATATTCCTGCGCCACCGTTGCCTGTAGATAAGACAGGTACTCTTCCGGGGAAGACTGCGGTAAAAGAGGAGGGTCCTGCCCTATCATGTCTTTGAGGGCAGGATTGGCCTGCAGCAAATGTATCAGGGATTCGTAATTAAACTGCAGGTCCTGATAGAGCAGTCTTTTGATCTCGCTGATATCCCGGTAGGAACCGGTGCGCAGTCTAAGCAGGGCCAGGTAATAATCCCGGCCTCCCTCGTATTGGGCCAGCCCGCCGATGTCCTTGCCGTTTCCTTTTAACAGTGTGAGCTCATCGGCCAGCTCATCGTAGGCAGGCGCCACCACAGTGGTCAGGAGTCTGTCGTGTTCCGACTGAAAGGAAAGGGACTGTTCCTTGCTGATGAGGCCCTGCTCCAACAGAGTATCCAATCGCTCCTTAAAGGTGGCTTCCAGAAAGTGACTGCCGTCCGCAAGGGCCTTTGGGTCCATCAGATCGCTGCATTGGGCAATCATTTTGTCGGCAGTCTGGTCAGGCATAAAAAGCCCGGCGGATGCCTTTTCTTTCTCATAAACGATCAGACCGTCGAAATAGTCCGGAATCTGGGAAAGAATGGAGAGATAGTTTTTCACATCCTCTACGCTGTCCAGCTGATATTCCGCCAAAAGGACGGGAAGTTCCGCAGGCGTGCCCGAAGAGGGAGAAAGCGGTTCGGCAAAATACGGATTGGCAGCAACAGCGGAAGCGGCGGATAGATAGGTGTCCAAAAGTTCATACAGATATTGGTTGTCTGTACTCAGTGAACTGCGGTCTATTCTGGCAAGTCTGGCGCGGGTTTGTGACAGTTCATAGATATCATTGGCGGCGTCTTTCGCCTGATAGACAGGTAGAGAAAGGCTTGACTCATCGATACCGTAAGATACGGCATCATCGATTGTATAATGAAAATGAATGGGATTGGCCTGTACTTCGCTTAAGAAAAATTCCTCCCCGAAAGCCTCAAAGCGGGCATCTTGGTGGCCGTGTGTATAATAGAGCAGGGTGGAAGCGATAAAGGCGCCAAAAAGAATAAGGGCAGCTGCCCCTTGTTTGAGTGTGAGAGTACGTTTCAAGGAAATACCTTCAAGAAAGATTTGTACTAATATATGAGAAGAGGATAAAAATAATAACCGGATCAAAAAATGATCCGGTCACGTCCGCTTTCTTTGCCCAGATATAGTTTTTCGTCCGCTTCTTTTAAAATCGTGGTCAGGTCGCTGTGGTAATCGTATTCCACCAGACCATAGGTCAAAGAGACGGAGAAGGTTTCAATGACACCGTCAAACACAATTGCTTTAATCTTCTGCCGAAGCCTTTCCAATGCGGTCACAGCCTCGTCTCCATTCAATTTGGGGAAAATCAGCAGAAACTCTTCACCGCCCCAGCGGGAAACAAAGCAATCGGGCGGCAGTTCTTTGCGGAAGGTTTCGGATATCTTTTTCAGCACTACGTCTCCCACATCGTGCCCGTAGGTATCGTTGACGCGTTTAAAGAAGTCGATATCGCACAGACAGATACTGATCTGGTTATTCCGATTCTTGAGCAGGCTGTCCAGATATTCCATGGTACTGCGGCGGTTATAGAGTCCGGTCAGGGTATCGGTATTGGCCTGCTTTACCAGCTGTCTGTTATATTCGATCAGTTTGCCTTCCAGTTCCTGTGAGTCGGCGCTGAATATATAAGCGATCGCCGCAAGAGACAGAAACACAAAAAAGGTATTGATAATCTGCAGAAAATCGGCCAGTTCCGTTCCAAGAGGGAATACCGGCTGGTGGGACTGGCAGTAATAGTACAAATAGATTCTCAACACAAGCAAAGCGGCGGAGTAGAGGAGTTTGGCTCTTTCATGCCTGTACTTAGAGAAAAAGCAAAATACAAGAAGCATGATGATGAAATGCTGGACACCCACATTCCAGCCAAAACATACGATACTTGCTATGGTCCAGGCCAGAGCATAAATATTTAGGGCACAGTAAGAAGTGAAAGAACTCCAATGGTAAGAACATACAAAAGCAAAAATAAATAAGATCAGGGAAGCTATGGCAAAGGCGAGAGCGCCGAAGTTTCTGGTGAGTGCGATAAAAATGCAGTTAATCAAAGAATAGACTGCCATGAATAATATCAGCAGTCTGATGACAACAATCAGTTTTGACGATTCGTTTTTCCGGCCGGTGTCTTTATGGATATATTCGCAAATCTGGGCAAAAATGGAATTTTCGTTCATTATTTTTTCTTTCATCATGGGTTTATTATCTAAAAATAAATATACATATCTATTTTACACCTTTTAGCGTGTTGATGCAAACGAAGAATCTTATTTTCATATTATTTTTCATATAAAAAAATTTACAATTTAACTTTTCCTGGAAAATTGGTAGAATGTTAAAAAGGAGACAAAAGTATGCAGGCGGCCAAAGTAAAATATTCTATTAAACATAAATTGATTCTGCTTTCCATGGTAGTGGCGATTCCCTTTTTGGTTATGGTCGTTTACCTGATCTATGCCCTTCACAACTATAGTAACGCTTATGATAATATCGTTAGCAATATGACGGTAGCGAATAACTACAATCTGAATTTTAAAGAGGAGATGGATGAGAGTCTGTATAAACTGGTGGTAGGCTATGTCACCTTTGAGACGGTGGGGGAGGACAAGAGTCTGAAAGACCCTTATGTGTTATTGAATGAACTGCGCAGCGAATTCGGTAACCTTATGCGCATCACAACAGATGGGGAGAGCCGCGCTTGGCTTCAGATTCTGATGCGCAATATAGACACGCTGGAAGACCGCGTGGATGATATTAAGACAAATCTTGAGAATGATAACAGTTATGACGTGAATATTGAGATGCTGGACAATAATATTTATATCATGACGGAATTGATACAGGATAATATTCAGTCTTATATTTATTATCAGACTAAGAGCATGGAGCATCTGACAGAGCAGTTAAATGCTAAGGTGCATACGTTTACAGGATTTTGCAGCGTGCTTTTGATTTTCCTGCTTCTATTGGTGGTGGTATTGATCGTTATGATTGTCACAGGCATTATCCAGCCCATAAGAGAGCTGTCTCATGTGACGGAAAAGGTGGCCAGAGGAGATTTTTCGGCCCGCGCTTATGCGGGTTCGGAGGATGAGGTGGCCGTGCTGGCGGACAGCGTCAACAGTATGACAGAGAGCCTGGAAGGACTGGTGCAGAAGATTAAGGAGGACGAGCGTAAGATGCGCCGGGCGGATTTGCGGCTGTTACAAGAACAGATCAATCCCCATTTTCTGTACAACACACTGGATACGATCGTTTGGCTGATTGAGGGGAATGACACCGACAAGGCGGTAAATGTGGTGGTGTCCTTGTCAGAGTTTTTCCGTCTGGTCTTGTCCAAAGGGCGGGAGTATATCACCATACAGGAAGAGGAGCTTCATATTAAGAGTTACTTAGAGATTCAACAGGTGCGTTACAGAGATATTCTGGAATATAAGATTCAGATTGAACCCGAATTATATCAATATAAGATTTTGAAACTTACCTTACAGCCGTTGGTGGAGAATTCTCTTTATCATGGCATCAAGTATAAACGTGCGAAGGGGACAATTGTGGTGACGGGCAGACTGCAGGGCGGCGAAATCCACTTTGTGGTGGAGGACAACGGTGTGGGTATGGATGAAGGGGAGCTTTTGAAACTGCAAAGCGAGATTAATAAACCCTGCCAGGATACCGAGAAAGGCTTCGGGCTGGCCAACGTGAATGAGCGTATCCGTATGAACTTTGGGGCGGAGTACGGAATGAACATTTCATCAGTCAAGGGAAAAGGCACCCGCGTGGAGATTGTCATTCCGGCAGTACCCTATGCGGCGGATAAAGGAGAGGAACCCAATGCGTAAGAAAAATAAGTTTGTCAGGATGCTGATTGCTGTCTTATCCGCTATGATCTTTTCTTTGATGGTGCTTGGCGGCAGGTTGTTTACGAATATTGAAGAAGATACTTTTGTGAGTGAAGAGGAAGACAGGATTGTGGTGGGGATGTCACAGTTAGGAAGCGAATCCGGCTGGCGGACGGCCAACACGGAATCCGTACAGAATGTCTTTACACAGCAAAATGGTTATTTCCTGATTTTTCACAATGCCAGACAAAGACAGGAAAATCAAATCAAGGCAATCCGCAGCTTTATTTCCCAGAGAGTGGATTATATCGTGTTTGCGCCGGTGGTGGAGACGGGATGGGAAACGGTATTGCAGGAGGCGAAAGAGGCGGGAATTCCGGTGATTCTCATGGACAGGAATGTGGATGTGAAGGATAAGAGCCTCTACGTGACCCGGGTGGGAAGTAATTTTGTGGAAGAAGGCGAGCGGGCGGGCCGGTGGCTGGAGGATTATCTTTCCAGGCACGGCAAGGGCGACGAGACGGTTAATATCGTGGTGCTGAAAGGCACCCAGGGTTCCTCTTCCCAGATTGGCCGGACTGCCGGATTTTCTTCGGTGGCGGCTCTTCATGGAAACTGGTATATTATGGAGCAGGAATACGCTGATTTTACTTCGGCAAAGGGAAAAGAAGTGATGGAGAGTTTCCTGAGAAAGTATCCGGATATTGATGTGGTAGTATCACAGAATGACGACATGACATTCGGCGCCATTGAGGCCATCAGGGAATCCGGCCGGACCGTGGGAATCGGCGGCGATATCACGATCATTTCTTTTGACGCGGTACATGCGGCCCTTGAGATGGTGGCGGAAGGTACGATCAATGTGGATATCGAGTGTAATCCCAACCAGGGAGAAGTTTTATCCAGGGTCATCGGTATGCTGGAAGACGGTGAAGAGGTGGAACAACAGTATTACGTAGAAGAAGATGTCTTTACAATCAAGAATGTGACACAAGAAGTATTGCAGAAGAGGAATTATTAACAGGAAGGAGCAGGCTATGCTGAAAGTATTTCTGGTGGAGGATGAAAGCATTGTCAGGGAGGGACTTAGGGACAATATACCTTGGCAGCAGTACGGTTATCAGTTTGTGGGAGAGGCAAGCGACGGGGAGATGGCTCTGCCGTTAATTCAAAAGACCAGGCCGGATGTCCTTTTGACGGATATCAAGATGCCTTTTATGGACGGTCTATCTTTGAGCCGTATTGTGCATCAGGAATTTCCTGATATGAAGATTATTATCATCAGCGGTTATGATGACTTTGAGTATGCCAGACAGGCCATCTCCGTAGGCGTGGAACAATATCTTTTAAAACCCATCACCCGGGCGAATCTGCAGAAGGTGCTGACGGATTTAAAGACCAAGATAGAGACGGAGCGGGAACAGAAACATTATCAGGAAAAATTCCAGGATGAATCCAGGGAATACGAGCAGTTTTCCAGGACGAATTTCTTCGTAAAGGTTTTTGAGGGACGTATGCCGGTACAGGATATCTATGAGGAGGCGTCCAAGCTTTCTCTAAAGATCAATGCGCCTTGCTATAATCTCTTGATGTTCAATCTGCAGGAGAAGCGGGCCGGAGAAAACATGGGGTTTGAATCTGAGGATTTCGCCAGAAAGCGGGAGGAACTTTTGCATTATTTTGTGCGTTACCCCGAAAACCTGGTCTTTCGCTGGAATGTCAATACTTACGGTGTGCTGATCAAGGGTAATGTAGAGCAGATGAAGGAACTTGCAGAAAAGTATCTGGAAAATGTGGAACGAATCTGCCGTCCTTCGGAGGATATTCTGGACTGGTATGCAGCTGTGGGGGAACCGGTGGAGAGATTAAGCCTTCTGGCGGAATGTTATAGCAAGGTAAACCATCTGTTTGCCTATCGCTTCCTGATGCCTCATGTGCATCTTTTTACAAAGGAGGCGACGGAAAACTACACGCCGAAGAGAGAGGGCAGTAAGATTGAGGACATTGATTGTACGAAGATGGATCCTGAACTGATGAAGGATTTTCTGCTGCGAGGCAGCAGAGAGGACATACCGGAATTTGTGGACAGTTATCTTCTTGGGATAGACAAAGCACTGCAGTCCACCATGTTCCAAAACTATCTGGTGCTTCATGTGCATTTTGTGACCCTTGCCTATGTGGAATCCATCGGCGGGGATAAGGAAGAATTTATGGCAGACGCATGTGACGGGAAGCTGCAGGACAAAAACCTGACGGCGGAGGAAATCCCCCGCTATATGCGGGACATGTTGGATAAGGCGATGGAACTGCGTGACAGGGAATCGGATAATCAGAGTAAGAGAGTGCTCAAGAAAGCGCTTGCCTATATAGAAGAGAATTATTCCCAGGAGTCCTTCTCCCTGAATTCGGTAGCGAAAGAAGTCAATGTCAGCGCCAACTATTTCAGCGCTATTTTCAGCCAGGCCATGCAGATGACCTTTATTGAATACGTGACTCAAAAGAGAATGGACAAAGCCAAGAAACTGCTCAGACAGACGGAAAAACATGCCGGCGATATCGCCCTGGAGGTGGGGTATAAGGATCCCCATTATTTCAGCTTTGTGTTTAAGAAAACCCAGGGTTGTACGCCAAGGGACTACCGGGCAGGGCAAAAATCCTAAGCCCTATAGGGGCCGTCACTTTCTTTCTGCGCAATTTCCCAGGGGATTTCCTGCGATACCACGGGAATCCCCCTTAATCTCTGTATCATACATTCTGCGGCGGCAGTTCCCATCTCATGGGGCCTGTGTGTCAGCGTTGTGATTCGTATTTTACTTAAGTCGCTTAAGTAGCTGTTGTCAAAACAGACCACGGAGAGGTCCCGGGGAACCTGAATATCGGCGTAGGCAAGTTCTTTCATGAGCCAGTAAGCTGTTTCGTCATTGTAGCAGATGACGGCGGAACAGCCAGGCAGCCTCTCCTGGATAAACTGGGTGAGAAACCGTGTATCCTGTCTGTTTCTAAGGGATTCGATATCCTGGGTATCGAACCAGCCTACATGCCTGTCTGTCAGTTCGTATCCAAGATCTCTTAAGCAGGAGGCTGCGCCCAGATAGCGCTCCGGTCCCTGCAGATCGTCCACTTTAAAAAGGGCTGCGATTTTCGTATGGCCTAATCCGGTCAAATGTTCGGCCAAAAGATAACCGCCGTAATAATTATCGTCCTTGATACATATCTCGTCAGATAAGGCGCTATAGCGGTTGTGTAAAAAGAGAAGAAAAGTTCCGGCCTTTTTCAGTCGGTTATAAAGGTCCAGATTAGGGGTGGGCAGGGTACTCTTTGTGCCTTCCACGATCATGCCCCGGGGCGGATCCTTAAGGAGGGTCTGAAGATGCTGCCGCTCTGTGGAGACGTCATTTTCCGTAGGGTATATCTGTATCTGATAGCCCTGGGATGAAAGTACATTCTGCATGTCGTTTAACAGATTGGGATAGATATATTCCTGCCCGCTGGCAACCAGGACAGGTATGACGTTGCGGTCCGAAAAGGGAAGAAGCCCTGTGGCATAGGAGCCGCTTCCCTGACGGCTTGTGATGATTCCCTGGCTTTTTAGGAGAGACAGCGCCGCTCTCACGGTCTGCCTGCTGACCTGATATTGTGCACACAGCTGGGCTTCCGTGGGCAGGGAGGTAATACCCTGCTGTAGATTTTGGGAAATCTGCTCTGTGAGTAGTTTCGTAAGCATTTCGTACTTGGTCATGATAGAAAATTCCTCTTTTTGTTCATTGTTTGTTCACAATTCATACAATATTTATTCATAAAAAAATTTTCCAATCTGAAAAAATTGTAACCTGCCAGCGCGATATGACAAATTTTACAGTGCAATAAAAGAGCATTGTGTAACCTATTATCTGGTAAAAATCAATAAATATCAAACAAAATCGTAAAAATTTATAACTTTTTTAAAATTTGTACTATAAAATGATAAAATCATTAAAATTTGTATTGTCAAACTCCCCCAAATCTGTAAAATGCGGTTTTTAAGTGTTGAAGAGGGGGGTATGTTCTGTTAAAGTAGTTTCAGGAAGAGGGAGCCGATTTGGTTTCCAGTTCCAAAAACATATTTCAATTCTTCGAAAGAAGATGAAAATGAAAGGGAGGAAATTGAGTTATGAAAAAGAAATTGGCAGTTTTACTTGCAGGTTCTATGGTAGTAGCAAGCCTTGTAGGCTGTGGCGGTTCTGAGGCACCGGCAGAAGAGGCAGCAGCACCTGCAGCAACAGAGGAAGCACCTGAGGCAGAAGAGCCTGCAGCAGAGGAGCCCGCAGCAGAAGAGCCTGCAGCAGAGGAAGAGGCACCTGAGGCAGAGGCAGAAGCTCCTGCAGCATCCGGCGAGCTGATCACAGTTGGTATCATCAACAACGATCCTAACGAGTCTGGTTATCGTACAGCTAACGATAAGGACTTAAAAGCAACCTTTACAGAAGAAAACGGTTATTCCGCATCCTTCGCATACAGCAACAAGAACGATGAGCAGATCGCAGCAGCGCAGAAGTTCATCCAGGACGGCGTAGATTATCTGCTTCTCTCCGCTGCTGATACAGCAGGCTGGGATTCCGTACTGACAGACGCACAGGATGCAGGTATTGACGTAATCCTGTTTGACCGTGTAATCGACGCAGACGAGAGTCTCTATGCAGCATCTATCGTTTCTGATATGGACAAAGAGGGCGAGACCGCTGTTAATTGGTTAAGAGATCAGGGACTTAGCGAGTACAACATCATTCACCTTCAGGGCGTTATGGGTACTGCAGCTCAGCAGGGACGTTCCGGTGCGCTTGACGCAGCAGTTGAGTCTGACGGCTGGAAACTTGTTACACAGCAGACAGCTGAGTGGAACGCTGAGAAAGCACAGCAGATCGTTCAGTCCGTTATCGACTCCGGTGAGTCCTTCAACGTAATCTATGCTGAGAACGATGATATGGCTAAGGGTGCTGTAGCAGCACTTGACAAAGCGAACATCTCTCACGGCGTAGGCAAAGACGTTATCGTTATGGGCTTTGACTGCAACAAGTGGGCACTTGAAGAGCTGCTTGCTCAGAACTGGAACTATGATGGACAGTGTAATCCTTTCCAGTCTTCTTACATCGATGATGTTATCAAGACATTACAGTCCGGCGGTACACCTGCTGAGAAGACCATCATCATGGATGAGAAAGGTTTCGATGCTACCACCATCACACAGGAAGATGTAGATAACTACGGTATCTAATCTGTGTAAACAGGATTTACAATTAGTGATAGCAGTAGTAAAATTTAAGTAGGATTTAAGCGCGGCGCAGCAACATGAGTTTTCATAGGCCTGCACCGCGCTTTTTTCACAAAAAAATATAATTATTGGGAGGTGAACCTGGGAGTGGAAGACAATATTGTATTAAAAATGAGAAACATCCACAAGATTTTCCCCGGTGTGCGTGCCTTGCAGGGTGTGGATTTTACATTGCGCAAGGGTGAGATTCATGCGCTGATGGGTGAGAACGGTGCCGGGAAATCAACACTGATCAAGGTTTTGACCGGAGTTTACGGCAAAGAGGAGGGTGAGATTTTTCTCGATGGCAATGAGGGGGCAGTCGCAATCCACTCGCCTCAGGATGCACAGAAGATGGGAATCAGTACCGTATATCAGGAGATTACGCTCTGCCCGAATCTTTCTGTTGCAGAGAACATGTTTATCGGTCGTACGGAAGGCGCCATACAGAACTGGAAGAAGATGAATACGGACACCGAGAAGATCTTACAGTCGTTGGATATTCCTGCGAAACCGACACAGCAGCTGGAAAGCTGTTCTATCGCGGTACAGCAGATGATTGCTATCGCGCGTGCGGTTGATATGGAGTGTAAGGTACTTATTCTGGATGAGCCGACTTCATCTTTGGATGAACAGGAAGTTGCGAAACTGTTCAAACTCATGCGCGATCTTCGTTCCAGAGGTGTTGGCATTATTTTCGTTACACATTTCCTGGATCAGGTCTATGAGGTCTGCGACAGAATTACCGTTATGAGGGATGGTAAACTGGTGGGAGAATACCCGATCAAAGATCTTCCCCGCGTGCAGCTGGTATCTAAGATGCTTGGTAAAGAGTTGGATGATCTGTCTGATATTAAGGGCGACCAGCAGGCATTTGAGAAAGAAGCAGGCGCAGTTCCGGTATTTGAGGCCCAGGGTCTTGTGAGCGATGCGGGCATCAAACCCTTTGATTTCCATATTGATAAAGGTGAAGTCAATGGATTTACGGGTCTGCTTGGTTCCGGACGAAGTGAATGTGTCCGCTCCATTTTCGGTGCTGACCGCGTGCTGGGCGGAACTGTTAAGATGAAGGGCAAGAATGTGAAGATATCCAAACCCCTTGACGCTATGAAGAATGGTATCGCATATCTTCCGGAAGATCGTAAGATGGATGGTATCGTGGGCGATCTTTCCGTGCGTGACAATATCATCTTGGCACAGCAGGTTTTGAAAGGATTCTTTAAACCCTTCTCCAAAGCGGAAGCCAATAAGGTTGCGGATGAATATATCAAACTGTTAAATATTAAGACTGCGTCCAAGGATACGCCGATCAAATCACTTTCCGGCGGTAACCAGCAGAAGGTTATTCTGGCACGCTGGCTCTTTACCCATCCTGAATATCTGATTCTTGACGAGCCTACGAGAGGTATCGACGTAGGTACTAAGGTAGATATTCAGAAGCTGGTTTTGAAACTTGCATCCGAGGGAATGAGCGTTACATTCATTTCTTCCGAATTAGATGAGATGCTGCGGACCTGTTCCCGTCTAGTTGTCATGCGTGACCGCAAGGTGGTAGGAGAACTGACAGGACAGGATTTGAACCAGAATAAGGTTATGAGTACCATCGCGGGAGGTGACAAATAATGGGAAAAAGTGAAACGGCTAAGGCCAATAACTCCAACTTCCTGATGAAGCTGGTCAAAAATCAATGTTTCATTCCGTTGGCGGCACTCTTACTGCTGGCGGTGATCAATCTGCTGGCGGATCCCGGATTCTTTAAGATTACGCTGGGATATAATGCGGCAGGGAATCCGGTTTTATCAGGCTTCCTGATTACAATCCTGGACAGCGGTTCAGAGCTTGCAATTCTGGCAATCGGTATGACCCTTGTAACAGCGGCTTCCGGCGGTCAGGATATCAGTGTGGGCGCGGCGATCGCCATCGCGGGCAGTGTGATTCTGCGTGTGCTGTGCGGTACAAACTCCCGCCCGGAGACCTTGCAGGCGCCTATCATTGTGGCATTTTTGGTAAGCTGCGTGGTGGCAATGTTGTTTGGCGCGTTTAACGGTGTGTTGGTGGCTTATTTTAAGATTCAGCCGATGATTGCAACGCTGATTTTATATACGGCAGGACGTTCCATTGCAGCATGGATTAACAACAATGAGCTACCCGTTATCAGTGAACCCAAGTTTACATATTTCGGTGAATTTATACCTGGTATACCAGTTCCTACACCGGTGTTTATAGCGCTTGCATGTATGATTATTATCGGTGTTGTATTGAAGGTAACGAATTTAAGACTTTATACGCAGGCAGTTGGTATCAACCAGAGTTCTTCCAGACTTAACGGTTTGAACCCTGCACTGATCAAGGTGTTGGCGTTCGTGATCTTAGGTCTGTGTGTGGCAGTGGTTGGTCTGATCAAGGTCAGCCGTATCTCCACGATCAACTATTCTGTTATTGCAAAGGATATTGAAATGGATGCTATCCTGGCAGTTGCCCTTGGCGGTAACGCCTTAAGCGGTGGTAAGTTCAATATGGCAGCTTCCATCATTGGTGCGTATGTGATTCAGTTCTTGACCACCACACTTTACAAGTTCCAGGTGCAGTCGGATGCCCTCCCGGCATATAAGGCTGTCGTGGTTATCGTTCTGGTGGTAGTCAGCGCGCCTACCGTGAGAGAGTATTTCTCTTCCCTCACAAAGAAAATGAAACTGAGTAAGGAGGTGGCATAATATGGCTAAGACAGACAAAAAGGCAGTACCGGCAGGCAAAAGCGGCCTTGCTGGCAGACTGCAGAATGCCAGCGACACAAACTTACTCCTTACGATTACGATTGTTGTGTTCTTCTTGATGTATATTGGTGCAATTGTATTCCAGGGTTCCGGTTTCTTAAAGCCGCAGACGTTCTTTAATATTTTAAACTCACAGGCGGCCTTGATTGTTTTGGCATGTGGCATGAGCCTTGTTATGATCACAGGCGGAATCGATATTTCCGTAGGCGGTATCACGGCACTTGTAAGTATGTGCTGCGCCGTATATCTTGATTATAAGGGCGGTAATGTTTTTGTATCCGTACTGATCGCACTGGCGATTGGTCTGGCATTTGGTGTTTTCCAGGGATTTTTGGTAGCATATCTGGATATTCAGCCCTTTATCGTGACACTGGCTGGTATGTTCTTTGCAAGAGGTATGACCACCATTGTAAATACCAAACCCTTCAACGTAGAGAACGAAGCATTTACGGCACTGAAGATGACGCGTGTCATTGTGCCGGGCTTAGGTTCCGTGAATAAGAAGGGCGTGTATGTCAATGCATACGTAGAAATTGGCGTACTTGTAGCGATTCTTGTTGTCATTGTGATGTTCTGTATGCTCAGATGGACGAAGCTTGGCCGTTCTTTCTACGCGGTAGGCGGTAATATGCAGAGTGCTCTGATGCTGGGTATCAACGTGAAGAGAACCAAATTTATCTCCCACGTACTCTGCGGCCTTTTGGCAGGAATCGGCGGTTTCGTTTACTTCCTGCATGTGGGTTCCGGTTCCGCATCCCATGCCACCGGTGCCGAGATGGATGCCATCGCATCTTCTATCATCGGCGGTACGATGCTGACGGGCGGTGTGGGTAATGTAGTAGGTACACTCTTTGGCGTATTGTCCTTGAGTACGATTCAGAATATCGTATCTTCCGCAGGACTTGACCAGGCATGGTGGACGGGTATTACAAGAGCGGTAATGCTCTGCCTGTTCTTGGTCATCCAGAGTGTGGTTATGTCTGCCAGAAAGAAGAGAATGGCGGAGAGCAAAGGTTAATTCAGCATATATAAATATAGGCTGCCGGATCGGTGATATGCATTGCCGGCCGGCAGTTTTATATCAAAATACTGCTAAGATGATGAACGCAAAATTTGCCAGGAAGCTTTTTTTATAATAAAATAGAAAATGGAGGTGTAGAATGAAAGCAGTAAAGAATTACAAATTTTGGTTTTGTACAGGTTCTCAGGACTTGTACGGCGACGAGTGTCTGAGGAAGGTTGCAGATCATTCTGCTAAGATTGTGGAGGGCTTAAATGCTTCCGGTAATCTGCCTTTTGAAGTGGTGTTAAAGCCTACGCTGATCAGTCAGGCTTCCATCCGTCAGACATTTAACGATGCCAACAATGATCCCGATTGTGCAGGTGTGATTACATGGATGCACACCTTCTCACCGGCAAAGATGTGGATTCTGGGTTTGAAGGAATTCAGAAAACCTTTATGCCATCTGCATACACAGTTCAATGAGGAGATTCCTTATGATACCATCGACATGGATTTCATGAATGAGAACCAGTCTGCGCATGGAGACAGAGAGTATGGCCATATCGTAAGCCGTATGGGTATCGAGCGTAAGATTATTGTGGGACACTGGGCAAATGAGAACGTGCAGAAACAGCTGGGCAGCTGGATGCGCACAGCTCTTGGCGTGATCGAGTCCTCTCATATCCGTGTATGCCGTTTCGGCGATAACATGAACAACGTAGCCGTAACAGAGGGCGATAAGGTGGAAGCACAGATCAAGTTTGGCTGGGAGATTGACCACTACTGTGTCAACGATCTGGTGGAGTATGTGGATGCAGTGCCTCAGGGTGAAGTTGATGCGCTGGTTGATGAATATTACAGCAAATATAAGATTATCGATGAAGGCAGAGATTTAGATGAGTTTAAGAAACATGTAGCAGTGCAGGCACAGCAGGAGATTGGTATTGAGAAATTCCTGGTTGAGAACGATTATCATGCGATTGTGACACACTTTGGTATGCTGGGCGGTTTAAAACAGCTTCCGGGTCTTTCTATCCAGAGACTGATGGAGAAGGGTTACGGTTTCGGCGCAGAGGGCGACTGGAAAGTAGCTGCTATGGTCCGCATGATGAAATTGATGACAGCGGATATCAAAGATGCAAAGGGTACTTCCATGATGGAAGACTATACCTACAATCTGGTGCCTGGCAAAGAGGGTATCTTACAGGCGCATATGCTGGAGGTATGTCCTTCTGTGGCTGAGGGTGAGATTGGGATTAAAGTCTGCCCGCTGTCCATGGGTAACAGAGAAGACCCGGCCCGTCTGGTATTTACCTCTAAGGCAGGTCCCGCAGTGGCATGTTCTTTGGTAGATCTTGGTACTCGTTTCAGACTGCTGATCAATGCGGTGGACTGCAAGAAAGTAGAGAAACCTATGCCCAAGCTTCCGGTGGGTACAGCATTCTGGACACCGCAGCCTAACATGGAGATTGGCGCTACAGCATGGATTTTGGCCGGCGGCGCACATCATACGGCATTCTCTTATGACCTGACAGTAGACCAGATGGTAGACTGGGCGGCAGCTATGGGTATCGAGAGCGTCGTGATTGATAAGGATACCACCATCAGGAACTTCAAGAACGAACTGAGATGGAATGCGGCGGCATTTTAAGCTGGTATCGCGAGTCTGCACAGCAGTGTGGACTTTTGGATAATAAATTGATTCATAATAAACAGGAGGTATGAGATGGGAGCAAAAGAAACGATTGCAAGCGGTAAGTCGGTATTGGGAATTGAGCTTGGTTCTACTCGAATTAAGGCAGTGCTGGTGGACGAGAATAACAAGCCGATCGCGTCCGGTGCACATGACTGGGAGAACAGACTGGAAAACGGCATTTGGACTTACAGCTTAGACGATGTTTGGAGTGGTTTACAGGACTGCTATAAGAAACTTACCGAGGATGTGGAGGCGCAATACGGTGAGAAGCTTGTGAAAATCGGCGCCATTGGATTTAGTGCCATGATGCATGGTTATATGGCTTTCAATGAGAAGGGTGAACTGATGGTGCCCTTCCGTACCTGGAGAAACACCATCACGGAGGAAGCTTCCAATAAGCTGACCAAACTCTTTAACTACCACATTCCTCAGAGATGGACCATTGCTCATCTGTATCAGGCAATCTTAAATGGTGAAGAGCATGTGGCGGACCTTAAGTTTGTGATCACGCTGGCAGGCTATATTCACTGGAAGCTGACAGGCGAGAAAGTGGTAGGCGTCGGCGAGGCATCCGGTATGTTCCCCATTGACATTGCCACAGGGCAGTTTCATGAAAAGATGATACAGCAGTTCGATGAGACTGTGGCGGATAAGAATTATGCTTGGAAGTTAAAAGATGTACTGCCGAAAGTCTATACGGCAGGAGAACAGGCAGGAGCCCTGACCGAAGAGGGAGCAAAACTCTTAGACCCCACAGGGACACTGCAGGCAGGCGTACCCTTCTGCCCGCCCGAAGGCGATGCAGGCACAGGTATGGCGGCCACCAACAGTGTAGCTAAACGTACCGGTAATGTATCGGCGGGCACCAGCGTATTCGGCATGATCGTCATGGAGAAAGAGTTGTCCAAAGTATACGATGAAATCGATCTGGTGACCACACCGGACGGCAGCCTGGTGGCTATGGTACATTGTAATAACTGTACTTCCGACTTAAATGCATGGGTGAATCTGTTCAAAGAATACTCAGAAGTGATGGGTATGAAAGTGGATATGAATGAGCTGTACGGCAATCTTTACCGCAAGGCACTGGAAGGGGATGACGACTGCGGCGGTCTGTTGGCATACAACTACTTCTCCGGTGAGCATGTGACGGGCTTTAACGAGGGACGTCCACTGTTCGTGCGCACACCCGATGCGAAATTCAACTTGGCGAACTTTATGAGAACACACCTCTTCACCTCTTTGGGTGCATTGAAGACCGGATTGGATATTCTGTTAAAGGAAGAAGACGTTCGTGTAGACGAAATCTTAGGACACGGCGGCTTGTTTAAGACAAAGGGTGTAGGCCAGAGCATTTTAGCGGCAGCCATCGATGCGCCTGTAAGCGTTATGGAGACAGCCGGTGAAGGCGGCGCATGGGGTATTGCCCTGCTTGCTTCCTATATGCTCAATAAGGGTGCTGACGAGAGCCTTGCAGCTTTCCTTGAAAGTAAAGTATTTGCAGGCCAGAAGGGCGAGAAGATGGAGCCTGTGGAAAAAGATGTGAAGGGCTTTAATGAGTTCATGAAACGCTACAGTGCAGGACTTGCCATTGAGAGAGCGGCAGTGGAGAATCTGAATTAGTAGCAGAATGGAGGAGACAATGTTAGAGGAGTTAAAGAAACGGGTCTATGAGGCGAACATGCTTCTGCCCAAATATGAGCTGGTTACATTTACCTGGGGCAATGTGAGTGAGATTGACCGGGAGAGCGGTATCTTTGCGATCAAACCCAGTGGAGTTGATTATGATAAGCTGACACCTGATGATATGGTGCTTGTGGATTTAGAGGGTAAGGTTGTGGAAGGAAAATATAATCCTTCTTCCGATACGGCTACCCATGTGGAGCTCTACAAGGCATATCCGGAGATCGGCGGTGTGGTACATACCCATTCTCCCTATGCTACAAGCTGGGCACAGGCAGGCAGGAGCATTCCCTGTTACGGCACCACCCATGCAGACTATTTCTACGGTGAGATTCCCTGTCTGCGCTGCCTAAACGGGGATGAGATAGAGGATGCTTACGAGAAAAATACAGGACTTTTGATTGTCAATGAGTTCAAGAGAATGGATAAGGACCCGGCAGCAGTACCTGCAGTGCTCTGTAAGAACCACGGGCCTTTTGCCTGGGGGAAAGATGCCCATGAGGCAGTGCACAATGCGGTGGTATTGGAGGAAGTGGCTAAGATGGCTTACCGTGCGGAGACCATCAATGCAAGGATACAGCCCGCACCGCAGGAGCTGCAGGATAAGCATTATTACCGGAAACATGGGGCCAATGCCTATTATGGTCAGAGTAAGTAAGCGGATGAAACGACACAATTATGATGAAGTATGCCCGGCATTAAACTGCTTTAGAGGGCAGAGTGCCTGACTAGTCTGTCAGGAAAATAAATCAGACAGTGCGCAAGTTTATATAGTGACTTGCGCCCGATTGTGTTATGATAGTGGTAATGAAAGTTACACAAATATATTTCTATGGAGGTTGGCGATGAACAAATTAGAGTTACAAAAAACAGCTAATGAAGTTCGCAAGGGTATCGTGACAGCGGTACATAGCGCTAAGGCGGGACACCCGGGCGGGTCTTTGTCGGCAGCGGATATTTTTACTTATCTGTATTTTGAGGAGATGAATATCGATCCTAAGGATCCCAAGAAAGCGGACAGAGACCGTTTCGTACTTTCTAAAGGACACACAGCTCCGGGCCTGTATTCCGTATTAGCGAACAGAGGATATTTCCCGGTGGAAGATTTAAAGACACTGCGTCACTTAGGTTCTTATCTGCAGGGGCATCCCTGTATGCAGGAGACGCCGGGCGTTGACATGTCTTCCGGTTCCCTGGGCCAGGGTATTTCTGCTGCAGTTGGTATGGCACTGGCGGCGAAACTGGACAATAAATCCTACAGGACATATACACTTTTGGGTGATGGAGAGATTCAGGAAGGACAAGTTTGGGAGGCATCTATGTTTGCCGGACACCGCAAACTTGATAACCTGGTAGTGATCGTAGACAATAACGGCCTCCAGATTGACGGTAAGATTGATGATGTATGTTCCCCGTATCCGATTGATAAGAAATTTGAAGCATTTAATTTCCATGTGATCAACATTGACGGCAACGACTTCGACCAGATTGACGCGGCTTTCAAGGAGGCGAAAGAAACCAAAGGAATGCCTACTGCAATCATCTGTAAGACCGTGAAAGGTAAAGGCGTGTCCTTCATGGAGAATAGTGCGGGCTGGCATGGCAAGGCTCCCAACGATGAGGAGTATGCAACGGCAATGGCGGATTTAGAGAAGATTGATAAAGAATTAGGAGGTGCAAACTAATGGCAGATGTTAAGAAAATCGCAACAAGAGAAAGCTATGGTAATGCACTTGCTGAATGTGGTGCAGAGTTCCCCAATCTGGTAGTTCTCGATGCTGACCTTGCAGGCGCTACCAAGACAGGCGTATTTAAGAAAGCTTTTCCGGACCGTCATATTGACTGCGGTATCGCAGAGTGTAACATGACAGGTATTGCAGCTGGCCTTGCGACCTGCGGAAAAGTACCTTTCATCAGTTCTTTCGCTATGTTTGCGGCAGGACGTAACTTTGAACAGGTTCGTAATTCCATCGGTTATCCCCATCTGAATGTGAAGATTGGTGCAACCCATGCGGGTATCACGGTAGGTGAAGACGGTGCAACCCATCAGTGTAATGAAGATGTAGCGCTGATGCGTACCATTCCCGGCATGACAGTCATCGTGCCCTCCGATGATGTGGAGGCGAAAGCGGCTGTCAGAGCGGCAATCGAATTTGAGGGTCCTGTATATCTGCGCTTTGGACGTGCGGCTGTGCCGGTAATCAATGACAAGCCCGAATATAAATTTGAGATTGGCAAAGGTGTTCTCTTAAGAGAGGGCAGTGATGTGACCATTATTGCCAGCGGTATCACCGTTTCCTCAGCATTGGAAGCGGCAGAAATGCTTGCGGCTGACGGCATTCAGGCAGAAGTGATCAACATTCACACGATCAAACCTCTGGATGAGGAGCTGGTGCTTGCTTCCGCTAAGAAGACCGGTAAGGTTGTGACAGCAGAAGAACATACCGTGATCGGCGGACTTGGAAGCGCAGTGTGCGACTGCCTGTCTGAGAAACATCCGACCCCCGTACTGCGGATTGGCGTGCAGGATAGATTCGGTGAATCCGGCCCTGCAGCTGCTCTGGTAGAGAAGTACGGACTGGACGGGAAAGGAATCTACGCAAAGGTAAAGGATTTCGTAAAATAAAGAATAACCTGGCGATAGAGGGGCATTTGAGATGTCTGAGAGAAAGAATATTCTATCTCCTTCCATTCTGGCGGCGGATTTCGCCAGATTGGGGGAGCAGATTAACGAGGCCTGTATGGCCGGCGCAGAATACATACATATTGATGTGATGGATGGCGTTTTCGTGCCGTCGATTTCCTTTGGTATGCCGGTAATCCGGACCATCCGCAAGGTGACTGATAAAGTGTTTGATGTACATTTGATGATCGTGGAGCCGGAGCGCTATGTCAAAGAGTTTAAGGCGTGTGGCGCTGACAGCATTACCTTTCATCTGGAAGCAACAGAAGATGCGGATGCTACGATTGATTTGATTCGCAGCTTAGGCTGCCGAGTGGGCATGTCTATCAAACCAAGAACTCCCGTGGAAGCGGTCAGGAAATATTTAAGCAAACTGGATATGCTTCTGGTGATGACAGTGGAGCCGGGATTTGGCGGTCAGAAATATATACCTGAATCCACAGAGCGTATCCGTAAGGTACGGGAGATGGCTGACGAGATGGGCATAGACTTGGATATCCAGGTTGACGGCGGTATTACGATAGATAACGTGCAGATTGTGCTGGACGCCGGTGCCAATGTGATTGTGGCAGGTTCCGCAATCTTTGGCGGGAACATTACGGAGAATGTGAAAGGGTATTTGGCGCATTTTTAGAAGTTGAAAAGAGCGGTTGAAAATTCAACCGCTCTAGTGTATAATCTAATCAGAAAGGCAATCGGATGTAACTCCGATTCGCCCTCAGTGTAGAATGAATGTGAAAAGAAACAGCATCCAAACTTTTCTGGGGTTCGGGATGCTATTTCTTTTTGTTGTTATGATTGTCTATGTAAGACAAAGCCGCAAAAATAACTAACAAAAGAGTAAGAACCTCTAATGTATTCATAGGCATTCCCCCTTTAAAGACTAGAGGGCATAAAACAATCGGAAAGTCACATCCAACCTTCTTTTCAATTATACACATCTATTATATCGTGTAAAAGAAAAATAATCAACATATTTACGTCACAATATTCTGTAGCCAGACACCCTTCTTCACCAGTACAAATCCAATAACGCACTTAATCAAATCCCCCATCTGCACAAAGGTAAACACAGCAATAACAGGGAGCGTCGTATAGTGGCTTAATGTAAATGCAATCGTCACGCTGACACACCAGATAAAGACGCTGTCAAACAGGAATGTAATAATCGTTTTGCCGCCGGAACGCAGTGTGAAGTAGGAGGCGTGCAGGAAGGCGTTCTGCGGCATGAAAATAGCGGCAACCATAATAAAATGTGTGGCCAAAGTCCTTGCCTCATCGTTGGTCTTGTACAGAAGCGGAAAGTACTGCGCCAGCACAAGCATCACAAGTGCTACGCAGGTACAGCAAAAGACGGAGAAAGCAATCATCTTATTATCCGTATCGCGGGCTTCGTCCATCTTACCGGCTCCCAAAAGCTGTCCGACAATGATAGCCACAGAATCTCCAAGTGCGATGAAGACAATGTTAAACACGTTGTTGATTGTGTTGGAGATATTCAATCCGGCAATCACATTCAGACCGCGCACAGAGTAACACTGTGTCAGCATGGCCATGCCAGCGGCCCAAAAGGTTTCGTTAAGAAGCAGGGGTGTTCCTTTGATTAAAATCTTCTGCACTAATGTGCCGGGCACCTTCAAGGAACTGTAAAGTCCTTCCACGAAAGGATTCTCACGTTTATGCTGATGCGTGTGGATTAGTACAATGGCGGCCTCCACATAACGGGAAATGATGGTGGCGATGGCGGCTCCCTGTACACCGAGGGCCGGGGCACCGAACTTACCATATATTAATATGTAGTTTAATGTCAGATTTACAAAGACTGCGACGATACCGGCCTTCATAGGCAGGAGGGTCTGACCGCATTCCCGCAGCGTACTGGAATAAACCTGAACCATCATAAACGGCGGCAGGCCCAGCAGCATAATCCAGAGATATTGCAGGCCATAAGTCAAGGTAGCAGCAACACTGTCGGCAGTGCCTTCCCCCTGCAGATAGAAGGTGATCAAAGAACCACCCGTAAAGAGGAGCAAAAGGACGGTGAGCAGTGTGATGATGGATGCCATCCACACTTTAAAGCGTACAGTCTGCCGGACGCCCTCAACATTTTTTTGACCAAAATATTGGGCAGTAAAGATGCCGGCACCGGACACGCCGCCGAAAATGCAGAGATTATAGACAAAAAGAAGCTGGTTCACGATAGCAACACCAGACATCTGTTCCGTACCGACCTGGCCGATCATGATGTTATCCAAAAGACTTACAAAGTTTGTAATGCCGTTTTGAATCATAATTGGCACAGCGATAGCAAGGACCATCTTATAGAAAGCCTTGTCTCCAACCAATTTATGGATAAGATTATGTTTTGTAGTCTGTTGTGTCTTCATTTTGCCTCCTGCATTTATATGTTATTTATTTTACATAAATTTACATAATTATGTATAGAATAAAAATCCTTATACTGCCACGCAAAATCATATTTTACACTAAAGGTGTAATATTATTAAATTTATAGTAGACTGATAACTAAAATATAAGCGAGCTAAATCAACATTTTACAGCATATTTCAGAGGCTTGCAACTTGATTTTTGACACACAATATCTTATCTTGTCGCATAAAAACTACATAATCAGTTCATTTTTAGTTAAATTCAAGACAATTTAGGCTTGATATTCTACGGATAATAAAATACTATTGAAGGAGAGAACTTTATTAAATACTATAACCTACAATAGTAATTGTAGAGATTACTGGAGGCATTTTATGACACTTGAAAATTTAACAGATTGTGAACAGCTGGTTATGAAGACGGTGTGGGATTCGGAAGAAGAACTGAGTCTCATGGAGATCATGCAGAGGGTCAATGACAAGTACCATAAGGAGTGGAAACCTCAGACGGTATCTACTTTTCTGGCACGTCTTGTGAGAAAGGGCTATCTGAGGCATTACCGTCAGGGCAGAGTATTCTTTTATCAGATTCTCGTACCACTTGATGAGTACAAAGGGCAACTGACAAATGATTACGTGACTTTCTGGAATCATGACAATGCAGACGAATTCCTGTGTGCTCTGGCAAATGAAAGACCATTACGACAAGATGAGGTGGAAAGGATACAAAAGATGATCGATGGATTGGATTAGTAATTTATTTATTGCGTTGCTGTTAACAAATATGTCCGGAACATTATTCTATTTCATCGCAATAATTTTTCGGAAGATATGGTTTAGGAAAGACGCACGTTTGATTCGTTTTTCTACTATAGTAGTACTGTGCGCATATGTGGTGCCGCTGGTATACTTTGTGTTGCGGATAAGCAGGCAGCTCGATGTAGACCAGCTCGGCACAATCAATCTGTTCTACAACACACCAAGAACCATAGAACTGTTTGCGACTATGGGACGGGTGTGGGTCGGGCTGTTTTTGGCGCTGTTGGCATATAAACTGGTCCGGCGTATTCAGTGGGCGCTGATTTGTAGAGGCAATATTCCGGAAGAGGATGAGGGTGTCAAACGCTGTTTTGCGCAAATATGCTCTGAACTTGGCATAGAGGGCAAAGTCATTCTGAACAGAAATGATTCTGTGCACATACCCTGCGTTACGTATTACCATGGGCCTGTAGTGATTTTGCCCCTCAACAGGTACACGTTGGAAGAGGCTGAGATCATCCTTTACCATGAGCTTTGCCATTATGTGGAAGGGGATTTGTCCCTTAGGACATTTGGAACATTGATTACCTTGCTGCATGTGTTCAATCCCGCTGTACATATTATGTTTAAGCACATGAAGCTAATCTGTGAGATAAGCTGTGACAGAGTAACGTGTGAGAAGGCTACGCACAGATTTTCGGAACGCGAATATTTTCAGGTGATACTTAATATGCTGGATGAAAGTAAAAAGAAAGAACGATACCAGCTATTTGCATTAGCTGAAGACAGGTCGAATTATGAGAGGAGAGTGGCAGCAATGGGAGAGTTTCAGAAGAGTGGCGGATTTAAGAAAGGTGCGGCTTTAGCGCTGGCGGCATGTTTTTTGGTGGGGAGTAGTATTACTTCTTTGGCGGCGGGAGCAGGATTGGCTACCGCTTATGAAGGGTTTGCGGAATCTACAAGTGAACGGACATTCTTTGAGGAAATAGATGATGTAGATCAAAAGGCTATGGATGAGTTGGCGAGAACATATAATCTTGATCCAGAAGATATTGTGATGATGGACGATATAAATATGGACGGACGTGGTAGAACCATAAATATCGGATGGAATGTCAGGGCAGGCAAAACATATATGTCTGGAGGCTTCACGGAAATGGTAGGAGATGTTGTTGAGGCTAAAGTAGTTGGTGACCCGGCAGATATTACTTTTTGGACAGGAATTAAAGACCCAGATAATATTATGAATTGTGTAGAAGGTAGTGACATAGTAGATTTTGCCTTTGATGTTCAAATTCAAGGAAGACATTATTTCTTTGTTACAAATTTAAGTGAGACAGAGGACTTAAGAATTGACGCTATGATTGTAAAGTAATGTTAACAGGAGATGTATTAGGCAATTTGTTAGCTAATTACAGATTATATTTCTGAATCAATTGAACCTCCACAAGCCATACATAATAATACATGAAAAAGGGATATCGCACACAAGCGGTATCTCTTTTCATGTTTTCAAGCCTTTTCATCATGTATTACATTTCACATATTTCATTTTAAACTCACGGGACACTGCGTATATAAGAACAATCTGAAATTATCTAATCAGGATGTAGAAAATCCAAAATAGGCCTATGATATTTATTGTATTTACAAACAGACAATTTGATTGAGAAGATTGCTAGTGGCTGGGGCGTGACAGCCGCCTTAGAATGAAAGCCTTAGACTAAAGCTTTGATTTGATAATAAAGTCGCTATTTTCTAACCTAAGGATGAAGGAGCAGCTATACAAAAATAAAAATATTATTAAATGAGACATGATTAATTGATATTCCGTTATAGAAATGATATGATAACTAACACATTGCAAGAAGATGAATAGTGTGCGCTTGATAAACATTTTCAAGCTTAGATTTGGAATTATATGGGAATACGCAGGAAGGAGACGGACAGAACAACTATATGATGGAGATTGAGGAGCAGAGAGAAGGTAGAAATAAAGAAACTATAGTTAATCATTCATATATTAATAGTGGTGAATATAAGAGAAAATTTGATTCTATTTCAAACAATAAAGAATTGAGTAGAATTATATATAAAATTTCAAAGAATATGCTAAAACATCGTTCTGGTACGAAATATGAAGATATGTATTGGATAGATTTAGATACACTAAACGTTGTTGCAAAAGAAACAACGGCAGTTGTTGAAAAACGTATTGTATATTCTGTTGCAACTGAGCGCAAAATAAAAAAATATAATAATTTACTCACATTACATACACATCCGGATAGTTTTCCGCCGAGCATAGATGATTTGAATTCAAATTTTGATCATGCGTATACGGCCGGTATTGTATTATATTCTTGTTTGAAATTCAAAAAAATTTTGATATTAATTTTAAGGAGGTAACAGATCATGGCAGTATGTGAAAATGATACTTTAATTATCCCTGAGAAGTATAAGAGAATGTCTGTTTCCGAACTTGAAGAGGAAAAGAAAAAGATACTGAACGAAATTAATATTTCGGGGAGAACCAAAAAAATAATAAAAGAAAATAAGAACAATATTATTTTTAGCTTCTAGTTTATTCTATATAAATACCCTATTCGATTTTCGAGGTTTTTCATCCCGTACTACGTTTACATCGTATTTTACAAATTTTATTTTCAATTCACGGGATTAAAGCTTGATGTCCTGCTAAGTCAGCCCACATACTTCTCCAATCCTAAGACGTGTATAAAATTAAGCGTAATCAGCTATATTGGAAATACAGCAAATGTTCCTTACACGAATGGAGGATAGAGATAAGTATTTGGCAGCTGAAATATAAATCGTACACTTTCTACTTGTAGTGCATTCCGATATCATATATAATATATAAAAATCTAAATTTACTGAATCGTGATTAGATAGATTTATTTAATATTTCTAATCACGATTCAGTAAATCATGTTTAGAAAGGATGAGGGCATGTTTATTGGAAGGTCATCAGAATTAAAATTTCTGGAAAATAAATATAAAACGGATAATGGACAGTTGATTGTCTTTTACGGCAGGCGTCGTGTGGGAAAGACTGAGACTCTAAAGAAGTTTTGTGAAGGGAAACCACATGTATTCTTTGCCTGTAGAGAATGCACGGATAAATTACAACTTAAGTCTTTTTCAGAAAAGATGATGAAGGAAGATATTCCTGCCAAGCAGTATATAGACCAGTTTGCGGATTGGGATAAGGCGTTTCGTGCCGTGTTGGATTTGCCATATGGCGATCGCAAGAAGCTGTTAGTCGTTGACGAGTTTCCTTATATGTGCAAAGATAATTCGTCAATTCCTTCTATCTTACAGAATCTTTGGGATGAGATTTTGAAGGACTCTAATGTTATGATTATCCTGTGCGGCAGTGCCATGAGTTTTATTGAAAAGGAAGTGCTGGCAGAGAAAAACCCTCTTTATGGCAGAGCTACGGGAGTTTATAAGATGGAGGCCATGAACTTTTATGAAGCGGCGGAGTTTTTCCCGGAGTATTCAGCAAAGGATAAGCTGACTGCCTATTCCATATTAGGCGGGATTCCTCATTATCTCAAACAGTTTGACCCAAGACAGTCATTGGCAGATAATATTAAGCAGAATATATTTACCAAAGGATGTACTTTATACAGCGAAGTGGAGTTCTTTTTGCGGCAGGAACTGCGGGAGACGTCTTTATATAATTCTTTGCTTGAGGCAGTGGCTCTTGGAAATACAAGACTTAACGATATTAGTCAGAAGTCACTGGTGGAGGATACTTCCAAGACCAGTGTATACTTGCGTAATCTTGTACAGCTGGGAATTGTAGAGCGGGAATTTTCTGTAGATACGGCAAGCAAAGAATGGGGGAACCGGAACAGGGGTATTTATAAGCTGGCTGATAGTTTTTTCCGTTTCTGGTATGCTTTTGCTTTCACTAATTATTCGGCGCTGGAATCTGGGGATGCGGAGGGTGTATGTGATTTTGCCGTGATGCCGTTTATTCATGAATTTGCCGCTTTTACTTTTGAGGAAGTATGCAGACAGTATATTCAAGAGTTACAAAAGGCGAATGTATTGCCTTTCCGTTATGCCAGGATAGGACGCTTCTTTGGAAAAACTACGGTACGAGATACGAGAATGGAGTCAGGTCTTAGAGTGGCGGAGACAGAGATTGATATTCTGGCTATATCTGCGCAGAAGAAAGAGTACCTGGTGGGTGAATGCAAGTTGAAAAACAGACCGTTTAGTTATGGAGAATATCTGAATACTTTGGCGAAGCTGACACCACAGAAAGAACAGGCCAGTTTTTACTATGCACTTTTCTCAGAGTCAGGGTTTGACGACAAGGTTGAGAAAGAGGCGGCACTAGATAAGCATATACGGTTATTTTTTCTGGAAGATGTTGTGAATTGTCGGATTTAGTGGGCGGCGCGAACAGGACAAACGCATGAGTAAAATAGCTTGACCGGGTTTTGTACTTTTCATATAATGATTTTAAAGGCAGGGTGGTGTCTGGGAGGAGGGAGCAAGATGGAGGTTATGGATATGACGGAAAAAGAAAGAATGGACACTAAGATGGCTACTTTGTACGAATTAAGGCTAATTATTTCAAATGGAGAAAAAAGGGAATACACGGCGGATGAGATTGTGGAGCTATTGGATAAAATAGCAATGGCAAAGGATCAGCAGTAAGAAAAAGAGGGTATCACAAAATTATGGAAATAGATGATTTTGTGATACTCTTATTTTATGTCCATTCAAAAGAGTCTGTTCAGGAAGCGATTTTGAACTAGTATTAAGTATTGTTATTAAAGCGGATTTAGAGGGCTGAAACTGATTTCCAGCGTATCTTGCAATCCCTTTCTGCATATGCTACAATGCCAGTAGGCAAAACAGATATAAGTGAATTCGTGCAAATGATTCACCAACGAAAATCCCAGAGTGGCGGCTCTGGGATTTTCTGTTCCCATTACGGAGGGACCAGGCCGAGATTAGTTGTCGTGCCTGCCCGGAAACCAATCTTGAATTTGTAAATAAGATGTAATACAATAGATAAGGCTATTGAGTGGACTACGCCGGGAGGTATTTTACGATGAAAAAACTGGGACGAAATGATTCTTGCTGGTGCGGAAGCGGCAGAAAGTATAAGGCCTGTCATATGGCAATGGATGATAAGATTGAAAGCTATGCACTGCAGGGACATATTGTGCCAAGTCATGATATTCTGAAAACGCCAGAACAGATTCAGGGAATCCGTGAAAGCAGTAAGATTAATATTGCGATTTTGGATGAAATTGAGAAACAGATTCATATAGGTATGAGTACAGAGGAAATTGACAGGATTGTCTGTGATATGACCAGCCAGATGGGGGGAATTGCGGCGCCATTACATTACGACGGCTTTCCGAAGAGTGTCTGCACTTCCATTAATGAGGTGGTGTGTCATGGCATCCCGAGTAAGACGCGTCTGTTGCAGGACGGAGATATAGTGAATGTGGATGTGTCCACAATCTACAAGGGGTATTTTTCGGATTCTTCCAGAATGTTCATGCTGGGGAATGTGCCGGAGGAGACCCAGAGGCTGGTGCGGGTGGCCAGGGAGTGTATCGATGTGGGCTTAGAGCAGGTAAAGCCCTGGAATTTCCTGGGGGACATGGCGGAAGCCATCAACAACCATGCGATGAAGAACGGGTATTCTATTGTCCGGGAAATCGGAGGACATGGTGTTGGCTTGGAATTCCATGAGGAGCCTTTTGTCAGTTATGTGACCAGCAAGGGTACGGAAATGCTGATGGTGCCGGGCATGGTGTTTACCATAGAACCGATGGTCAATATGGGAAAGGCGGATATCTATATTGATGATGAAGACGGCTGGACGGTCTATACGGAGGATGGGAAGCCGTCTGCGCAATGGGAAGTGACGCTTGCTGTGACAGAGGATGGTTATGAGATTTTGACTTATTAACGGAATTTTGTTTGGATGGGTAGAAACCAGAGTACATCATGTTTTCAGAAGATGTACTCTTTTTTTGTCGTTAAAATTTGTGAATATTTCCGGTATTGTCAACTGGGAGCGCATCTGTTATCTTAATCATACAATCTTTGGATTCATTTTAAAGTATACTTTATATCGAGCCACAATTGTGTGGATTCCCGGCAGATCGCCGCTGATTTCCAAATGTTGAATACTTAATGAAAGAAGGAAAATACTATGCGTGAATTTATGACAAGGTTGTCAGATTATTGGAACGAAAGAAAAAACGACCCCGACAGGCAGGAAAACCGGCTTGCAGTGGTGGTGACAGGGGCGGTGGCCGTGGTCATCATTGTGCTTCTTATGGTACTTTTGTGGGGTTATGTGAAAGGGCGTGAAGGTGAGGTGTCTTCTGAACCGGAACAGACAGGGGAGGAGATGCAGGCTGCGGATATGGAAGGAGATATGGAGCATTTATCTGAGGCTGTTCATGAAGAGGAAGCAGTCAAATATATGTCGGAGGATTCCGGGGAACAACTGCGGCAGGAATATCTGACAAGCACTGCCTATCTGAAAGAAAAGGTGGATGAACTTTTGCAGACGATGATACAGGTGCAGGAGGGGCTTCGTGAGGTTGAGAAAGAATTTCAAGATGCGGACAACGCTTTAAAGACGCAGATCATCACGCTTTGCAGGGAAGTTGAGACCATTGTGCAGAGTCTTAAGGAGACACAGGTCAAGCTTACCGATCTGACAGGTATTGTACAAGTTATAGACAAAGAAAAGATTCCGTTGATTCAGCAGCAGATTGAGGAGATAAGAGTGGACATGGAGGGCGTGCAAACGGATATCGCAGGTCTTCATGAGAAGATGGCGGCTCTGAAAAAGGAGGATGAAAGACTTTGGGAGAGCATCAGTGATTTGGAGAAGCGGGTTAAGGATGCTTTAAACCAAAATGTGGCAGAGGTAAATAACAGGCTTGACCAGCTGCAGGCAGGTATCGATCATTTGGGCCGTGAATTTGAGAAACAACTGCAGGAAAATGTAAAAGAGGTCAATGAGAGGATTGATGTGCTGATAGGCCAGCTGGAGGGGCGGGTGCAGAACTTGACGGATAATACCTTAAGATATCGCTACGATGAGGAGACCAACACGCTGTATCTCTCACCGATGAAAGAGTAGGCGGGATTTTCTGATACTTTTCCCGGTTGCGCGAGGCAGGAATTGACAATCTAAGTCCTTTATGATAGGTTAACTACAGAATGTTTTGTACGATTAGCAGTTTATTAGAACTTTGATAGATAATGGAAAGGAAGCTTGCTATGAATAAGGGAAAGTATTATATCACAACAGCGATTGCTTATACTTCCGGCACACCGCACATCGGTAACAGTTATGAGATTGTGCTTGCGGACAGTATTGCGCGCTTTAAGAGAAAAGACGGCTACGATGTACAGTTTCAGACGGGTACGGACGAACATGGACAAAAGATTGAATTAAAAGCGCAGGAGGCGGGCATTACGCCGAAGGAGTATGTGGATAAGGTGGCGGGTGAAATCCGCAGGATTTGCGATGTGCTGAATACTTCTTATGACAAGTTTATCCGTACTACGGATGATTATCATGAGAGACAGGTGCAGAAGATCTTTAAGAAGCTGTATGACCAGGGGGATATCTACAAGGGCGCTTATGAGGGGCTTTATTGTACACCCTGCGAATCTTTCTGGACGGAGTCTCAGCTGGTGGATGGCAAGTGCCCTGATTGTGGGAGAGAGGTGAAGCCTGCCAAGGAAGAGGCGTATTTCTTTAAAATGAGCAAGTATGCGGATAAACTGATTGCGCACATCAATGCCCATCCGGAATTCATTCAGCCGGTTTCCCGCAAGAATGAGATGATGAATAACTTCCTTCTGCCGGGTCTGCAGGATTTATGCGTTTCCAGGACTTCCTTTAAGTGGGGCGTTCCGGTGGATTTTGATGATAAGCATGTGGTCTATGTGTGGCTGGATGCGTTGACAAACTATATTACGGGCATCGGCTATGAGGCGGACGGTGAGAGCAGCGAGCAGTATAAGAAATTATGGCCGGCCGATCTGCATTTGATTGGTAAGGATATTATCCGGTTCCACACCATCTATTGGCCGATTTTCCTGATGGCATTAGGCGAGCCGTTGCCCAAGCAGGTATTTGGACATCCCTGGTTGTTACAGGGGGATGGTAAGATGAGTAAGTCCAAGGGCAACGTGATCTATGCGGATGATCTGATTCGATTCTTTGGTGTGGACGCAGTGCGTTATTTTGTTCTGCATGAGATGCCCTTTGAAAATGACGGTGTGATTACCTGGGATTTGATGGTGGAGCGTATGAACTCCGATCTGGCGAATACGCTGGGGAATCTGGTTAACAGAACTGTTTCCATGAGCAATAAGTATTTTGGCGGTGTTGTGGAGAACCGGAAAGTGGGTGTTGATGCAGGGGCGGAAGATGTGGATGCCGATTTGTTCAGGGTAGTGACAGATACTTATGCGAGAGTATCTAAGAAGATGGACGAATTGCGGGTAGCGGATGCGATTACAGAGATTTTCGTGCTGTTTAAGCGCTGTAACAAATATATAGACGAGACCATGCCTTGGGTACTTGCCAAGGATGAGGAAAAGAAAGACCGTCTGGCAACCGTCTTATATAATCTGCTTAACGGAATTCTGGCAGGAGCGTCCCTCTTAGAGCCGTATATGCCGGAGACTGCGCAAAGAATCGCAGAGCAGTTAAATGCATCTTTGGTTGATTTTGCGGTGTTAGAAGAGTGTGCGGCGGCGCAGGATGTGGACAGGGCTTCCGGACTCTATCCTTCCGGCAATAAAGTGGTGGAGAAGCCCGAGATTTTGTTTGCCCGTCAGGATATCAAGGAAGTGCTGGAACAGGTAGAGGCTATGTTTGCGGAGAGGAAAGCGGCGGCAGGCGAGGAAGAGAAGGACTCTGGTATGGATGAAAAAGTGGTGGAATTAGAGCCAAAGGATACAATCACGTATGATGATTTTGATAAATGTCAGTTCCAGGTAGGACTTGTACTGGAATGTGAGGAAGTGCCAAAGTCCAAGAAGCTGTTGAAGTTTAAGGTGCAGGTGGGTTCTCAGACCAGACAGATTCTTTCCGGGATTAAGCAGTATTATAAGCCGGAAGAGCTGGTCGGTAAGCGGGTTATGGTGTTAGTGAACTTACAGCCCAGAGAGATTGCAGGGATGATGTCGGAAGGCATGATTTTGAGTGCCGCAGATGAAGAAGGCAATCTGGCGGTTATGGTGCCCCAGAAGGATATGCCGGCAGGTGCAGAAATCTGTTAGGAATGTTTATATGACAAACTGAGGGACATGCTGCTGTGGGGGTTATAGGCAAGAGAGGATTTCGGAGTGATACAAAAAGAAGAATTTTATTTCGACTCCCGGGACGGGGAGCACAAGATTCATAGCATTCGATGGGTTCCGGAACATGACAAGCCGGTGTGCGTCCTGCAGATCATTCATGGTATGACGGAGCACATTGACCGATATGATGGGTTTGCGCAGTATATGGCGGGTAAGGGAATTCTCGTGGTGGGGGACGATCATTTAGGCCACGGGAAGTCCGTGCGGCCGGGAGAACCTTATGGGTATTTTTGTAAAGAGGATGCGGCTACCGTCCTTGTGCGGGATGAGCACCGGCTAAAGAAGATGACACAGGAACAGTATCAGGGTGTGCCCTATATTATCCTGGGGCACAGCATGGGTTCCTTTATTGCAAGGAATTATCTGATTCGGTATGGAAGCGGGATTGACGGCGCCGTTATTATGGGGACCGGTATGCAGTCCAAGATACAGCTTGCCGCCGCGAGGGCACTTGCGGGAATACAGATTCTTTTCTGTGGGCCGAAGCATGTGAGTAAGTTGATTGACAAGCTGGCTTTTGGTATGTTTAATAAAAGAATAGAAGCGCCGAAAACCCCCAGTGACTGGCTCTGCTCCAATGAGGAGAGTGTAAAGCGTTATAGACAAGATCCTATGTGCAATTTTACTTTTACAGCCAATGGATTCCAGACGCTGATGAAATTGATCTGGAATCTGCATGATGTTGAAAAGTTGAAAAAGATGCCAAGGCAGTTGCCGGTATTTTTTGTGGCAGGGGAGGAAGACCCGGTGGGGGATTATGGACGGGCAGTGAAACAGGTATATGAATCCTTTCTGCAGCTGGGTATGGAGCGTGTGCAGATGAAACTTTATCCGGGTGACAGGCACGAAATACTGCATGAGACGGACAGGGCTGAGGTGTACGCAGATATCTATCGGTGGATTTTGCAGAGCGTTACGTAGTGGAGCGGAGATTATTTTATGAAGAAATTTTTTGGATTGTTATGTGTGGCGGCGATTCTGGGAACGGTGTATGTAGCCGTCATTGCCCCTAGGCAGGGGGAGGAAGTGACCATGGAGACCATTGAGGCTGAGGCGGAAGAGTTTGCAGATCATGCCCAGGATTTGTATCAGGAATATGGAGAAGAAGTGGTGGAACAGGCCAACGAAGCCATCAATGATGCCGTGGAGAGCGCGGTGGAAGGTGCTGCCGATAATTTTTGGGAGAGTCTGAAACAGAGCGTCACAGATTTTATAGAAGATTTGAATCCATTTTAGGCCGATGAAGACCGCATATACTTATGTAGTATGGCGGTTTTTGTTGTTTTTTAGGGGAATGTTTTTAGAATTTTTGCTTATACTATACTTAAATTGTGCTTTATTACAGCCAGATATGGCGGTAAGAAAATAGCGATAAAATGTTTAGGAAGATGGAGGAAGACAATGAAGATAGCATTTTTTAGTACGAAACCTTATGATAAGATTTGGTTTGAGCCTATGGGTAAGGATTATGGTTTTGATATTCATTTCTATGAAGTACCTTTTCATGAGGAGACAATTTCACTGGCAAAAGGTTTTGATGCAGTATGTATCTTTGTGAACGATTATGTGAATGCCAGAATGATACAGGCCCTTTACGACATGCATGTGAAAGCGATTCTCTTAAGGAGCGCGGGCTTTAACCATGTGGATGTGAAGGCGGCGGAAGATAAGGTCTTGATTCTGCGGGTGCCCAGTTATTCGCCGGAGGCGGTTGCAGAGTTTGCGATGGGGATGCTGTTGACAGTCAATCGCTATACACATAAAGCATATAACAGAACCAGAGATTTCAATATGAGTTTGAATGGTCTTATGGGGGTCGATCTGTATCATAAGACGGCAGGGATTATTGGTACAGGTAAGATTGGGCAGGCCATGATCAGAATCTGCAACGGCTTTGGGATGCAGGTACTGGCTTATGATCCCTATCCGAATCCAAAACTGGATGTGGAATATGTTTCGTTGGAAGAGATCATGGCGAAAGCAGATGTGATTTCTCTCCATTGTCCGCTGACTTCCGAGACAAAGCATATCGTTAACCGCAGTACCATTGCCAGAATGAAGGACGGCGTCTATCTGGTGAACACTTCCCGCGGCGCACTGATCGATACAGATGCGCTGATTGACGGTCTGGTGTCCGGTAAGTTTGGCGGCGTGGGATTAGATGTATATGAGGAAGAAGAAGGTATCTTCTATGAAGATCGGTCTAATGAGATCATGCGGGATGAAAACCTGGCCAGATTGATGACGTTCCCTAATGTACTGATCACTTCTCATATGGGCTTTTTTACGAAGGAAGCTATGCAGGCTATTGCCAAGGAGACGCTGGAGAATGCGTATGCGCTGGAAAATGGGCTCCCTTTGGTGAATAAAGTGGGCACTGAGGCAGCGAAATAAGTTGAGGAAGTGATGCGGTATACAGGTGGACATTCTCCTGCATGGTTGTAATTTTGTGGCGGATACGGTAAAATGATATAGGATTATAAAGGAATCGTAGGTAGTTTTGGGAATGTCATATCAAATCAGAAGTGCATACCGGGATGAATGGGAAGATGCCATGGCGCTTGCCTGGAAAACCTTTTTGAGGTTTGAGGCGGATGTCTATACCCCGGAAGGAGTAAAGAATTTCGAGAATTTTATTACGGATTCGACACTGCACCGCATGTTTGTCATGGGGGCGTACCAGATGTTTGTCGCGTTGGACGGCAAGAAGATTGTCGGTATGATTACCCTGCGGGATAATGCGCACATTTCTCTTTTGTTCGTGGATGAAGAATATCATAGGCGAGGAATCGGTCGAGCTTTGATACAGTATTTGGCTAATTACCTGTTGACAGAACTGCAGGTTGGCCGTGTGACCGTGAACTCGTCTCCTTATGGGGTCCAATTTTATCATAAGCTGGGATTTAAAGATCTGCGACCGCAAGAGCATCGGGACGGAATTACCTACACGCCGATGGAATTTATATTATAATGACGGGAGACGCTTATGGAGTATATTAGAAGTAAGGATATTTTTCTGCTGATGCGGGATATCATGAAAATGATCAATCCGACTCTGATGGAGCATGGTTCCAGGGTTGCCTACATAGTTTATAAGATGCTTCAGGAAGAAGGAAGATACGAGGAATTTGAGCTGGCGGATATCGTCATGGTGGCGACCATGCATGATATCGGCGCGTATAAGACAGAGAAAGAACGTATCAATGATTTGCTGCATTATGAGCCAAGGGACAATATGGCACATTCCATTTATGGGCATCTGTTCTTTAAGTACTTGTCTCCATTGCCGGATATGTCCAAGGTGCTGATGTACCACCACATGGATTATGACAAACTGAAAGACACAGGTTATGAGTATAAAGATGTGGCAGCATATGTGAATATTGCGGAGAAAATGGATCTCTATTCCAATACCCTGCGGGAGAAATTTGATCCGCGCATGTTCCAGAAGCAAGCGGGTGTGAAGCTTTCCGCAGCGGGACTAGACCGTTTCTATCAGTGCAATACCAAGTATAATCTGTTTGGCAGGATAAAGAGCGGGGAGTTTAAGCAGGAACTGGATGAAATCGTAGAATATATGCTCTTTTCCAACGAGGATAAGAAACGGTTCTTGGAAATGCTGATGTATTGTATGGGATTTGTCAGAGAGTCTATGGTGCTTGATACTGTGATGGCAATCTGTATCTGTGATGAGATAAGTAAGATGATGTATCTGCCGGAACAGGAAAGAGAGATTCTTTATTATGCCGCACTGCTTCATGATATCGGTATGCTGGCCATACCCAAGGAGATTGTCAGGGCCCCTCGTAAATTGAAGCGGGAAGAAGTACAGTTCGTCCGTTCCCATGTGAAGATCATAGAAGAGCATCTGGGCGCCAGAATGGCTCCTGAAATCGTTGATATTGTATTAGCCCATCATGAGAGAGGCGATGGCAGCGGCTATCCATTGCAGTTAAAGGCAGGACAGATTAGTCTCAATCAGGGCATTCTGCAGATTGCGGATGTGGTGTGCGCGCTGAACAGTAAGAGAAGCTACAGGGAGAATATGACAAAAGAACAGGTGATACGGGAGTTAAATGAGGAGGCGGCTAAGAAACGCCTGAAACAGCAGATCGTAACAATGTTTGTCAATTCTTATGACGAGATTATGGAACGTGTCAGGAAGGAAACAGCCAGTATACTGAAAATGTATCAGACACTGAACCTGCAGTATCAGCAGATTAGTAAGAAGTATAATATTTAGTTTTCCCGGAATAAATAATAGTTACAATATTTTGTACTTTTTATAGCTTTTTAGTAGAATTGTGTACTATAATGTAATTGTATCTTTTGGAAAAGAGGCTGTTATGGGTAAATTTTTTGATATGGACAGTCCCATTATGCGGTTCTTAAACCGTTTAGGGGATTTGTTGATTCTGAATTTTTTAATGATCATCTGCTGTATCCCGATTATCACGGCGGGTGCTGCGTTTACGGCGATGCATTACGTTCTGCTTAAAATAGTACGGGATGAAGAAGGATACCTGATCAGGGGATTTTTCAAATCTTTTATCACCAATTTTAAGCAGGCAACCATTATGTGGCTTATCATGCTTTTGGTAATCCTTGTGTATATTGGGGACGGATTGATTTTTCAATATTCTTCCATCCAGTTTCCCAAACCTTTGATGATTGCAGTGATAGCGATAGCTTTTTTACTGTTCATGACAGCGATTTATGTCTTTCCGTTACAGGCAAGATTTGAGAATAAGGTGAAGAATACGTTGAAAAATGCGATGATTTTGGCCTTCGCGAATCTTCCGAAGACCATATTGATGGTCATTCTTTATGCGCTGCCTTTGATAATCGGGTATTTTTCATCCTATGCACTTGTTTTTGTAATCATGTTTGGTATTTCAGCACCAGCTTATGGCGCGGCTTGGCTATACAGTGGTATTTTTAAGAAATTAGAACCGGAAGAGGAGACAGTTTCCGATTTGGATTTTTCCATCAGTGTAGAGCAAGAGAATGGGGGAATCGATGGATAATCAAAACAGGTCAACTGTACTGCAGTGGCTGGTTCCGACAGTAATTATGATGATAGTCGTTGTGGCCATGTTGATTAATTTTTCCAGTAAGAGAAGTAATGAGGCAGAGAGTACGGTATCCAGAAATCTGATCACTGCAACGGAAACTTTTGCGGAAGCGTTTCTACATCAGCTTGAGATGGCCCAGAAGACAGCAAAGCCGATTTGCGTGCTGTTAGAACGGGAGGGCGTTGAGGATACGGAACGGACGGCAGAATTGCTGGCGATTGCCAGAGAATGTTCCGATTCCTATGAAGCGGTCTACTGCGATGTGAACGGGCAGGGCTGGAATCAGGACGGCGCAGAGATATCTATTGCGGATGCGGCGTATTTTGAGGCGTTGCAGCGTCCGGAATCCATGTACATATACACAGATGAAGAACAGCCGGCAGTTCTTGTTGTAGAACGTATTGCGACGGAGAATCTGCAAGGATATCTGCTTTTGTATTATTCTATGGAACACTTTGATATAATACTTTCCAAAGCGGGCTTCGATTCAGCCGCCTTTCTGGCGATTGTGGATACGGAAGGAAAGATTCTGGGGGTAAACGGTGCGGCGGAGAGTAATTGCCTGCAGTCAGGGAATCTGCTAGAGTCCGTTGAAGTCTATAACAGCGAAACGGCCAAGACAATGCGAAATCGTATGAGCAGTGGCTCCAAAGGCACTTTTTCCATTGCGGCGGGAAAGCAGAAGCATACGCTCGTCTATGTGCCGCTGGGGGCGGAACATTGGGGAATGGTGCTGGGCGTCAGCCAGGATTATGTGGACAGACAGGTTGATTTCCAGTGGAAAAGTGCCAGAAATATGATTATGTCATTGTTCATCGTTATCATTGCTTTTGTATGTATCGTCATGGTCATCAATATTGTAGGGAAGATACGCAGTAATGAGAAGAAGAGAGAGCTGGAAGATAAGGCGGACACAGATCTTCTTACCGGTTTGAACAATAAGCTGGCTACGGAGCGCAAAATCAAAACGTATATGGCGCAAAATCCGCAGTCCCAGTCTATGCTGTTTCTGTTTGATATTGATAATTTTAAAAAGATTAACGATACCATGGGCCATGCTTTCGGCGATGAAGTGCTAAGATCTCTGGGGACACAGATCGGGGCCATTTTCAGGGCAAGCGATATCGTCGGCCGGGTAGGCGGCGATGAATTCATGGTTTTCCTAAAGGGAATAACGGACGAGGAGATCATTTTAAAAGAGGCAAGAAAGGTAGAGAATTTCTTTAAGAGCTTTCAGGCTGGTGAGTATGTAAAGTATGCGGCCACGGCCAGCATCGGCGTAGCAATCTTTCCCCAGGAAGGGGCGGACTTTGAATCTCTGTATAAAGCGGCCGATCAAGGATTGTATAAGGCGAAGAAGCGGGGGAAGAACCAGCTGGCATTTTACAGTGATGCGAGAACGACAGCGAAACAAGAAACAAATCAGGCGTAACAAGCTTAATCGGAATCATAAGATGACAAGGACGGCGAAAAATTTTCGCCGTCTTTCTTTCTGTTTTAGTAATTTTCAATAAAAAAATCAGAAATTTTACTTTTAAAATAAAAGGTATTGACATATATGTAAAAGGGATATACAATAAGAATACGAAAACGATTAAGTAAATGACTTGATGTTTTCCAGACCTATTCATTTTTATCAAATAAAGGAGGAATTGAAAAAGTGAAAAAGAAATTAGTGAGTATTTTACTGGCAACAGCTATGGTAGTTACGCTGGCTGGCTGCGGCGGCGGTGACACACCGGCGGCAGAGGCACCGGCAGCAGAAGAACCTGCGGCAGAAGCTCCCGCAGCAGAGGAGCCGGCAGCAGAAGCTCCCGCAGCAGAAGAACCTGCGGCAGAAGCTCCCGCAGCAGACGGCGAGCTGGCTTACAGCGGCGACATCTCCATCATGCACTTCTCCACATCTGAGGAGTCTGAGGGTAACGGCGGTTCCGATGGTTTCAGAACATGTCTTGCAAACTGGATGGACGCTCATAGCAACATCACATTGAACGAAGAAGTTCTGGCAAACGACGACTATAAGACACAGATTGCTACACGTGCAGCAGCAGACGACCTTCCGGATGTGTTCCTGCTTCAGGGTATGAACACCATCAACTGGTCCAAACAGGGTCTGTTATATGATATGACAGATTCCATTAAGAATTCTCCGTATGCTGCTAACTACAACATGGATTACCTTGTACCTTTCACAGCAGACGGCAAGTATTATGCATACCCTGCTCTGACAGGTGGTACATGTACAGTTGTTATCTATGATGAGGCTATGTGGAAAGAGGCAGGTTTCGATTCCTTCCCGACCACATGGGCAGATGTTGAGAAGGCAGCTGAGTACTTTAGCGGCCAGGGCATCGACACCATCGCATTTGGTAACTCCGGTCAGTGGCAGCTTAACTCCTGCTTCGTATCCTGCTTAGGTTACCAGTACACAGGTACACAGTGGTTCTCCGATATCATCGCAGGCACAGGCGACTTCGAGGCACCTGAATTTGTAGCAGCTTTGACAGAGACACAGCGTCTCTTCCATGACACAGACATCTTCAATGATGACTTCAATGCAGTTAACAACGAAGAAGCTCGTGAGTACTACATCTCCGGCGATGCAGCAGCATTTATCGGCGGTAACTGGGATGCTTCCTACATTCAGGCTTCTCTGGAAGGTGATCCGAAGTTTGACACCACCAAGTTCGCAGTACTTCCTCAGGCAGCAGATGCTACCAAGTATGAGAAGTTCCAGAACATCGGTCTTGGTTATGGTATGGCTATCAGCGCTAAAGCAGCTCAGGATCCTGACAAACTGGCAGCTTGTATCGATCTTTGCCAGTATCTGACAGGTACAGCTTTCTCCGAGTATGTAGGTGCTAACTATGCTCTGGCTGGTTTCTGCGGTTCCGATGTTGATCTGTCCAAGTTCGATCAGTACACACAGGATTTCTACAACTTCTCCTATGTGGACAACAAGGGCTGTGAGATTTATGACTCTTATGTAGATGGTTCCGTATGGTCCGTACTTAACACTGAGATGCAGGAAATGGTTAACGGTGACAAAGATCCCGCAACGGTAGCGGCAGATACACAGGCTGCATACAAAGCATATCTTGGTCAGTAAGTTTTCAGTAAAGTGAAATAAAAAGACCGCCTGGGGGATTTTCCCCCGGGCGGATTCTTAACGAAAAGGGTTGGTTTTGAGTTAGCGAAGCGTCTTCGTTTCGCGTTTGGGGTATGTCTCAATCAGAGCATGAAAATAAGAAATGGGGGACGATTCTATGCTGAAGTCTATCAAACCTAAAAAATGGGTTGTAGCTGCATATCTGGCTGTGCCTGTGGCGCTTTATGTGTTCACGGTATTTGCACCGCTTGTGGCAGCTCTTTTTTACAGCTTTTTTGAATGGAAGGGCGGACCGGTCAAAACATTTAACGGTTTGGCCAACTATTCACAGTTGATACATGATCAGGTGTTCTGGAGCGCTTTTTGGCATAACATCTTTCTGGTGGTCGTGTGTATCATCGGACAGATTGGTCTGGCGTTTATCGTGGTACTGCTGATCAATTCCAAAGTGACTAAATTACAGGGGATTCACAGAACTTTTGGTTTCTTTCCGAGTACGATTTCGGCGGTATGCATCGGTTTTATCTGGCAGATGATTTACGATTCCAAAAGAGGTCTGCTCAACTACTTTTTAGAGAAAATCGGAAGAGAAGATCTGCAGAAGGTATGGCTCAATGAGCCGAGTCTGGTTATGTTGCTGGTGTCGATTCCTTTGATTTGGCAGTTTATCGGTTATTATATGGTTATTCTTTTATCTGCGGTATCCTCCATCAGTACGGAAGTATTGGAATCTGCAGAGATTGACGGCGCAACAGGTATACAGCGCGCGCGTTACATCGTGTTACCTTTGATTAAGAATACATTGCTTGTGTGTATCACCCTCTGTGTAGCGGGTAATATGAAAGCATTTGATAATATCTACGTCATGACGTCGGGTGGTCCGGGTTATTCCTCCATGGTTATGGCGATGTACGGATACAAGGTTTCCTTTGAACAGTCTAACCTAGGCTATGGGTCCTGTATTTCCGTGGGTATCTTCGTATTGGCACTTGCCGTTATCGGCGGTTCCCAGGTGCTCATGAATTATTTCATGACGGACAGCTATGACCGCAATGAGAAGAAACATTTAAAACAGATTGAAAAAGAAAGAAAACAGGCGATGAAAAATCGCAAAGCAAACGCATAAAGGAGGGTATCTGCTATGGCTAAAGAAATGACAATGACAAAAGTCGAAGATAAATCGGCAGGCACTCAAGTTAAAAAAGGCGTGCTTACTGTAGTGATTAATTTTTTCCTGTGGTTCTTTTCACTGACCTGTATCTTCCCGTTGATTTGGATGCTCTATTCTTCCCTGAAGGAGAAGAGAGTATTTAACGCGGATATCATGGGTCTTCCCAAAGAACCGTCGCTGGTAAATTATACAAAAATTTTATCCAATAAGGATTACCGCCTGATGCAGTCGGTGGCTAACAGCGCAAGAACGACTATCTTGTCTGTACTGCTGATTGTGCTGATTGCGTTTATCGTAGGCTACATTTTGGCAAGAATCAATTTTGTGTTTAACAAACCGCTTTATATTATGTTCTTAATGGGAATGCTGATACCGATTCATTCCCTGATGGTTCCTATTTATATTATCTTTTCCAAGATGGGGCTGTCTAACCATTGGTATACGCTGCTGTTACCATATGTTTCCTTTGCACTGCCTATGTCCATCTTCCTGGTACAGGGTTATGTGAGGGGAATTCCTACAGAATTGGAAGAAGCAGCGGCCATTGATGGTTCCACATTCTCTAAGACGATGTTTGGAATTATCCTGCCGGTTTGTAAGCCGATTCTGGTGACGGTGGCAATCATTAACGTGTTTAGCTGCTGGAACGAGTTCTCTTTCGCGTTGATTTTGATTAAGGACAGAGCACTGTACACCGTACCGCTTGGCTTAAAGCAGTTTACCGGTCAGTTTACTTCGGACTATCCAAAGATTATGGCAGCTATGTTAATCACGATGGCGCCTATTGTGATTTTCTATTTTGCATTTAGCAAACAGATCATTAAGGGTATGGTTGCAGGCGCAGTGAAGGGTTGATATCGTTTGATAAAGGTATATTGGGGAGTATACTGCATATAAATGATAATAAAGCCAGAGATGAGATTTGAAAAAATCGTAGTCTCTGGTTTTTTCTATGTAATCTTTTAAAGGGATACATAAAAAGGATTGACATATACCCTACCGGGGTATACTATATAAGCAATGAATGATAAAAATGATATTATCAGGAAAGAATAGTATTATGGAAAGCGTAAGAGGGTAAACAGTTTAATGGCATGGAGTGACACCGAGAAAACAATGGAGATAAAAGCGCAGATGGATGCAGAGATGAGTCAACAGACAGAAGCAGAACGGGATATGGTAAAGGAACCGGATACAGCCATAAATGCGGCGGAAAATGTATGCGCCTGCTGCTGCCACAAGAATACGCCCCGGGATGAGCGGGAGCAGAAGAAATTGAACAGCCGTCTAAACCGCATTATCGGACAGCTAAAAGGTATCCAGAATATGATAGACGATAACCGTTACTGCGGCGATATTCTGATACAGATTGGCGCAGTGGAGAGCGCACTGCAGGGATTGGGTTATCAAATTCTGCAGGAACATATGGAGACTTGTGTGACGGAGGAAGTCAAGCAAGGCAACACTGCCATCATGGCGGAGGCAGTGGAGTTAATGAAGAGGCTCAAATAGAAAGAGATTGGGCTGGAAATGAGGTAAGATATGGAAAACGGAAAATTTAACATAACAGGCATGACCTGTGCGGCCTGCAGCGCCCATGTGGAGAAGGCGGTGCGCGCCGTAGAGGGTGTACAGACAGTCAGTGTTAATTTACTGATGAACAATATGGTAGCGGAATATGAGAACCCGGCAACTGCCCAGACCATCTGTCAGGCCGTGGAAGCGGCGGGATATGGGGCGGCGCCATCGGGCGGCGGAAAGGCAGAGACGGCGGGGCATGATTTCGAGGACCATGAGACACCGAAACTGCGGCGCAGGCTGATTGCATCTGTGTGCCTGCTTCTGCCGCTTATGTATGTGTCCATGGGGCATCTGATGTGGGGATGGTATGTGCCGGATGCCTTTGCCCGAAATCCCTGGGCGATTGCACTGTATCAACTCCTGCTGACGGGTCTGGTGATGGTCATTAACCAGAAATTCTTTATCAGCGGGTTTACCAGTCTTTTGCACCGTGCCCCTAATATGGATACGCTGGTGGCGTTAGGAAGCAGCGCGGCCTTTGTCTACAGTACGGCGGTTCTGTTCCGCATGGGCAGCTATATGGGCGAAGGACAGGCGGACATGGCGATGCATTGTCTGCATGATATGTATTTTGAGTCTGCGGCCATGATTCTGACGCTGATCACGGTGGGCAAGATGCTGGAGGCGTACAGTAAGGGTAAGACCACCAATGCGGTCAAAAGTTTGATGGACCTGGCGCCTAAGACCGCCCATGTGATGCGGGACGGGATGGAAGTCATTGTGGCGGCGGATGAGGTGATGCTGGGAGATCTTTTTGTGGTGAAGCCGGGGGAGAGTATTCCGGTTGACGGTGAGATTATAGAGGGTGAGAGTGCTGTGGATGAGTCGGCCCTTACCGGGGAAAGTCTTCCTGTGGATAAAACGGCGGGAGACAGAGTCAGTGCGGCGACCCTGAATCAGAATGGAGCGCTGCTTTGTAAGGCAACCCGTGTGGGCAGGGATACCACACTTCAGCAGATCATAGATATGGTAGAAAATGCAGTGGCCACAAAGGCCCCCATCGCGCAGATAGCCGACCGGGTATCCGGTGTCTTTGTGCCGGTGGTGATTGGTTTGGCAGTCCTGACAGGCATCATCTGGCTGGCGGCAGGCGCCAGTATCGGCAAAGCCCTTTCCTATGCCATCAGTGTGCTGGTAATCAGCTGTCCTTGTTCTCTGGGGTTAGCTACGCCGGTGGCTATCATGGTAGGAAACGGTGTGGGTGCCCGCCGGGGTATCCTTTTTAAAAATGCCACGGCCCTGGAACGGGCAGGCAGAGTAAATTTCGTGGTGCTTGATAAAACAGGGACGGTGACGGAAGGAAAGCCTCAGGTGACGGATTTATGCCCCGCCAGGGGAGTTTCGGAAGACGAACTGCTGCGTGTGGCGGCTTCTTTGGAACAAAAAAGCGAGCATCCCTTGGCTAAGGCAGTCTGTGAACGAGCTAAGACAGCGTCCATTGCGGCGGGGGAAGTGGAGCGTTTCAGGGCCCTTCCGGGATGGGGCGTGGAAGGAATCTGCGAAGGAGAGCCAGCGGTGGGCGGCAATGGCGCACTGTTTGTGGAACGGGGTCTCATGACGGATGCTTTTCTTAAGCAGGGTGAAGAGATGGCCGCCGAGGGCAAAACACCTCTTTATTTCGCTGTAAAAGGCCGGCTGCTTGGCATGATCGGGGTAGCGGATGTGATCAAGCCGGACAGCGTAAATGCGGTGAAAGAATTGAAGAATATGGGCATACAGGTAGTTATGCTGACTGGAGATAACCGGCGGACAGCACAGGCCATCGGCCGGCAGGTAGGACTTGACGCCATTGTATCGGATGTGCTGCCGGGGGATAAAGAGTCGGTGATCAAAAAACTTACGGACTACGGGCAGACTGCCATGGTGGGAGACGGTATCAACGATGCCCCCGCATTGACCAGGGCGGACGTGGGAATTGCCATAGGGGCGGGCGCAGATGTGGCCCTTGATGCGGCGGATATTGTATTGATGAAGTCGAAACTTACGGATGTGTCTGCGGCGGTCAGACTTTCCAGACAGGTGCTGAAAAATATTCATGAAAATCTGTTCTGGGCATTTTTCTATAATTGTATTGGCATCCCGCTGGCAGCCGGTATCTTAGTACCGGTGCTGGGCTTGAGCTTAAACCCCATGTTTGCCGCGGCGGCCATGAGCCTGTCAAGCTTCTGTGTGGTGACCAATGCCCTTCGGCTGAATCTGTTTGCCGTTGGGGACAGCAGACGTGACAAGGTGTATCATAAGATTCCTATGCCCGAATTTATAGAGGGATTTAGGGGAATAGATTATACGGCAATGCCGGAGAAAAAGGAGGAAGATCAAATGGTGAAAGTATTGGATGTTGAAGGGATGATGTGCGCACATTGTCAGGCGCATGTAAAGGAAGCTTTAGAAGGTGTTGCAGGTGTGACCAAGGCAGATGTCAGTCTGGAAGAGAAACAGGCCAGCGTTACCATGGCGGATGAGGTGTCTGACGAGGTATTGACAGAGGCGGTGACGAAAGCGGGTTATAAGGTGCTGGGATGCAAAACAGCGTAGGAAGAGATGTATTTCAGTAAATTCCGGGCCTGCACAGCTGCCGTTACAAGCGAAATTTTCTGGTTTTGTTCAAGATGTATAAGAAGTAGCTGATTTCTTGGTCAACTTGCTGTGAGCGGCAAATATAAAAGTACAAAGTAAGCATTTTTTACAATCATGAGAGAAATCTTTGTGGAATAGTGGTATGGTAAACATGAAAAAAGTCCGCTATACTAGTCACAGAGTTGATTATTGAGGCGATAATCATAGGAAAACTAAAAAATAACATTTAGGAGGCAATCATGGCAAGTTTATCTTTAAAAAATGTCTGCAAAGTATACCCTAACGGATTCGAGGCGGTAAAAGATTTCAATCTGGAAATCGCTGATCAGGAATTCATCATTTTCGTAGGACCTTCAGGTTGTGGTAAATCTACAACACTTCGTATGATCGCAGGTCTGGAAGATATCTCTTCCGGCGAACTGAAAATTGGCGACAGAGTGGTCAACGATGTTGAGCCTAAGGACAGAGATATCGCGATGGTATTCCAGAACTACGCTCTGTATCCTCATATGTCTGTATATGACAACATGGCTTTCGGTCTTAAGTTAAGAAAAGTTCCGAAGGACGAGATTGACAAGATGGTAAAAGAGGCAGCTAAGATTCTTGATCTGACAGCCCTCCTTGATCGTAAGCCGAAGGCTCTTTCCGGTGGCCAGAGACAGCGTGTAGCTATGGGACGTGCAATCGTTCGTAATCCTAAGGTATTCCTGATGGATGAGCCGCTGTCCAACTTGGATGCAAAGCTTCGTGTGCAGATGCGTGTTGAGATTTCTAAATTACATCAGAGACTGGGCACCACAATCATTTACGTAACACATGACCAGACAGAGGCTATGACCCTTGGTACAAGAATCGTTGTTATGAAAGACGGTGTGGTTCAGCAGGTTGATACACCTCAGAACTTATATCAGAAACCTCAGAACCTGTTCGTTGCAGGATTCATGGGATCTCCGCAGATGAACTTCTTAGACGCTGTTGTTGAGGTAAGCGGTGATACAGCAAGCCTGAAAGTAGCAGGCAAGTCCATTCCGTTACCGGCAGCTAAGTCCAAAAAGCTGATTGACGGCGGTTATGCAGGTAAGACAGTAACATTCGGTATCCGTCCTGAGGATGTATATGATTCCGGAGAGTATGTTGAGAAGGCTAAATGCGTATTCGAATCTACCATCAAGGTTTACGAGCTGCTCGGTGCAGAAGTTTACTTATACTTTGACCTTGCTGAGTTCCCGATTACAGCAAGAGTAGATTCTCGTACAACAGCGAGACCTGGTGATACAGTTAAGTTTGCGTTTGATGTTGAGAAGATTCATGTCTTCGATAAAGAGACAGAGCAGACAATCACCAACTAGTTAGAATGATCATAGGGGGGTGCTTTGGCATCCCCCTTTTTTCAAATTTACGAGGCTATTAGCAGAAGACAGAGAGGGTATCATATGATTTCAAGTCAGATTATTAAGACCAGTATTGAGGAGCTGAAAGCTATTTCCAAGATTGACATGGGAGTTTGGGATTTGGAAGGTAAGGTGGTGGTGACTACCTTTGAACCGGAGGACATAACGCCTGCGCTGATCACGGCATTTGCAGAGTCACCTGCGGACAGTCAGGTCATAGGTACGCATCATCTGATGAAGGTTTTGGATGAAGAAGAAGTCCTTTTTATTTTGGATGCCAAGGGGGCCAGTGAGGATACTTATATGATTGGGAAGATAGCGGTTTGTCAACTACAGAACCTGATCATTGCATATAAGGAGCGCTATGACCGCAATAACTTTTTCCAGAATCTGCTGTTAGACAATATGCTGTTAGTGGATATCTATAATCGCGCCAAAAAGCTGCATATAGAGGTAGCGGTTCCGAGGGCTGTCTTTTTGATTGAGACAGATAAAGAGAAAGATTCTACGGCCATGGAGCTTTTAAATGGTATGTTTACCTCTCAGATTGGGGATTATATTACGTCTGTGGATGAAAGCAATGTAATATTAATTAAAGCACTCATGCCTGAGGAGGGTTATGAAAGATTAGATCAGATTGCCAGTATCATTGTCGATATGATGAATATGGAAGCAATGCTCAATGTGCGCGTGGCTTATGGCACAATTGTGGGGGAATTGAAGGATGTGTCAAAGTCTTATAAAGAAGCTAAGATGGCTCTCGATGTAGGGAAGATTTTCTATGCGGAAAAGAAGGTGACGGCATATAACACCCTGGGAATCGGCAGACTGATTTATCAACTGCCTATTAATCTGTGTAAGATTTTTATTGAGGAAATCTTTGGGGATAATGTGCCCAGTGAACTGGATGATGAGACCCTTACAACCATTAATAAGTTCTTTGAAAACAATCTGAATGTGTCGGAGACTTCGAGGCAGCTCTTTGTGCATCGAAATACACTGGTATATCGTATTGAGAAATTGGAAAAGAGCACCGGGCTTGATATTCGGACATTTGATGACGCTTTGACCTTTAAGATTGCCTTGATGGTAGTCAATTATATGAAGTATCTGGATTCTTTAGATTATTAATGAAGTTTTGAACCTTTTACAGCAAGAACGTGGATGAATATAGATGTGATGAAATTTATGTCGGACAATGGGAAGTTGTCCGGCATATTTTTATGCGTCATGGCATATATATTGGGTAGATGCCGGCAGGTCCTGCAGACTGCGCGGATAAAGGGTGATCTGATTGCGGGAAGAAGGATTATCCGGAATTTACATGAAAAATGATACTGTTCAAGTCATATAAGAGAGAGGGAAAGCTATGTACCAGAAAGAAATCATCTATATGGGACTGCACAAGGATGGCAGCAGGTTGGGAAGCGCTGGCTTTCTGAAAGTGGAGAGCCGGGAGAAAGAAAGCAGTATGTATCTTAAGATTAAAAACATACCCCACTCCATCAGCGGCAGATTCCCGGTAAGGTTTTATAACGGCGTGGACTGGAAAGAAGTGGATGGAATCACACTCCAGGAGGGAAGCGGACTGTGGGAAGAAAAGGAGCCGGAATCCTTAAAACAGGTAAGGCTGCAGATCATACTGCCGGGCGGATATTTGATTGAGGGAATCAGCAAACATGCACAGCAGAAATTAAATGAGCGCCGGGAAAGCGGACTTATAGAGAATGGGAGAAATAATTCTATACAGATGGAAAGAGCTGTACAGGAGGAAACAAGTAAGGAGATTACGGCCGAGGGGAGGGGCGCTGCAGGAAGAGAAAATGTTGCCAGAGAAGCCGTGAATCAAGATGCTGCGCGCGAAGAGAGTGTAAATAAAGAAGATGGGAAGAGAAACATGTCAGAAGAGAGCCGTGACAAGGGAAGTGGGAAAAGCGGCTTGGCGGAAGAAAGTTGGAACAGAGACATGTCCGGAGAGAGCCTGCACGACGACGCAGGCAAAAGAGATGTGCCAGAAGAAAGCTGGAATCAAGACAGCGGGAAAAGAGATTTGCCGGAAGGAAGCCGGAGCAAAGAGTCCAAAAACATAGGTCTTGCAACAGAAAGCAGGGAGATAGTTGAACGGATTCCTGTTCAGAAACAGAGAAGAAGCGCCCAAGAGACGATAGCACAGGCGCCGGTTATGGTTTCCGAGGAACTGCCTCAGCCGATGGCTGATAAAATGCAGATAGACGGCATTAAAGAGGACAAGTGGGAACAAATCCTGGATACCTATGATCAGATACATCCTTACGGCGACGAGCGTGTTTATGTGAAATTGGAGCCCAAAGATTTTGTAATCTTACAGGCCAAATATCAGCACTTGGTCAATAACAGCTTCCTTCTGCATGGCTTTTATAATTACCGCTATGTGATTTTGGGAAAGGAAAATGATTTCTACCTGGGCGTACCAGGGGTTTATTATGAGCGGGAAAAGATGGTTGCTTTGATGTTTGGCTTTGAAGCCTTTGAGTGCCAAAGCGGTGAGGCAAGGCCGGGAGAATTCGGATACTATCTGCGTAAGGTGGAATTATAATGATCAGATTCCTTCGCAGTCAAAAGCGGGAATAAAGCTTTCCGAGGCAGTCTCTCCCTCCTGAATAAAGCCGTTCTCAATGCCAAGCTGGATGGCGTAGTCTACAATCCTTTCATATTCCTCTGTGGAGATTCTGCGGTTCAGAGAGGGGATTTTGGACACTTGCGGCATGGGCGTATATTGATTCATAATGCTGACATATATGTCATTTCCATAAGCCTGATATAGATAATGTAAAAGACAGCGGGAATCTGCTTCACAGCCCGGCAGGAGCAGATGACGGACAATGACACCCTTTTGCATAAGAGAATCCTCGCCGTCCGCAAAGACGGGGCGGCCTGTCTGGCGGAACATTTCTTCGATGGCGGCCGAAGCTTTGACAAAATAGTCGGGAGCGCCTGAGAAGCGGGCGCTTATGGCGGCATCATAATATTTTAGGTCGGGAAGGTAGATATCGATCAGTCCCTCTAACCTTTTCAGGGTTTCGACTTTTTCATAGCCGGATGTGTTATAGACAACGGGAAGTGTAAGACCGTTGTCTTTTGCTGTCTGTAAGGCGCTGATGATTTGAGGAACAAAGTGCGTAGGCGTCACCAGATTTATGTTGTGAGCGCCCTGATCTTGTAATTCCAGGAAGATTTCAGAGAGCCGTTCTATGGTGATCTCTTTGCCGGTCTGACCCTTGGCAATCGTATGATTCTGACAATAGACACAGCCCAGATTACAACCGCTAAAAAAGACTGCACCGGAGCCGTTGGTGCCGGACAAGCAGGGTTCTTCCCAGAAATGCAGAGCGGCCCGGGCGGCTATCACTTTCTTAGACTGACCGCAAAACCCAGTATGCCCGGAAGTCCTGTCCACATGACATTCTCTGGGACATAGAGCGCAGTCCGCCATGTCCGGTAAGGAGGGTGTATTTGCAGTTGTAAGATGGGTGTGGGATGGTATAGATATTTCTTTCATTTTCCTAAGATTTTCCTAAGATTCACTGCAAGGCAGTGTCTGCAATTTCCTGATATTATTTATGAAGTGTCATTTGAAAACCGTGCGCTTTATGTCGAACCGAACCTAAGCACGTTACCTTTACAGTTAACTCCGCCAGGCACCCTCACGGCACATGAATGGTTCCACTTAGTGCTGCTGTGTTCCCACCCTGACACGGTTCATGGATATTCATTGCGTAAGACCCAAACTTCATCGCCACTTATAAAGGGCAGCTGCCCAAGCGAAAGCCCTCGATAAAGCATCACCCCCACTAGAGCGGATTGTAGGTACAGGGCACCGCTAACGCCCCGGCTGCACGGTTTATTTAGTATACTGTTTTTTGGAAGATTTGTCAACTTGAAATCTGTCCCTTGAAAGATTGACATTAGTATAACGATGTGTTATATTAAATGCATGACATGATGTTATACATAAAAGGAGGGGGAACCGATGACACAGAAATTATCCGACGCAGAGCTTGAAATCATGAAGATTATCTGGGAAAACCAAGAGGAGACAACTTTGTTTTCTTATCTCATGGAAGAAGTGGCGGCCCAGGGAAAGCCCTGCCAGAAAAATACGTTGATTGTCCTGTTGTCCCGGCTTGTCGGCAAAGGGTATTTGAGCGCCACCAAAATCGGCCGGCGAAACGAATATGTGCCCCTGATTTCCGAGACGGCATACCAGACGGCGCAGACCCAGCATTTTATAGATAAGGTTTATGAGGGAAGCGTCAAGGGACTGGTCACTAATCTAATTACAGGGGATATGCTTACAGAGGAAGAGTATGAGGAGCTGAAGAAGATTCTGGAAGGAGGGCGGAGGAGATGACACAGATTTTGAAGATGGTTCTGTCCATGTCTTTGTCCGGAACGCTGCTCATTCTCGTTGTTCTGCCAGGGGTTCGGCTTTTAAATGGCAGACTGGGCAGACAGTGGCAGTATTATATTTGGCTGATTGTTGTGATGCGGCTTTTGCTTCCTTTCGGGCCCAAGGAAAATTTGATGAGACGGGTATATGGAGCGGCAGACCGCATGATAGCACAGATGACGCAGACAGGGGAACAGATGCGCCGGAGCGGGCTGGATGAGGAACAAAATAAGGAACCGGATAAGGGAGAGGGTTTGGAGCAAAACGCCAGACTGTATGATGGTACAGAAGACCAAAAGACGGTGCCGGCCGATGGGCGCCAGCTGCCGGCAAATGCTGACAGCTGGGATGATCGTCTGCCGGGCAGGCAGATTTTTTCGGCGGTATCAGCCTTCGCGGGACAATATCTCTGGGTGATATGGCTGGTGACAGCTTTCTGTATGCTGATACGGAAAATGACGATTTACCAGAGCTATGTGAAACATGTGACAGCCGCAGCAGAGCCGGTCAATGACGTTTTACTTCTGGATTGGCTTGCCGTGATGGCTAAGCAGGCGGGCATTGGCAAAGCGGTGGAGCTTTGTGTGAATCCCTTGGTATCCTCGCCGATGCTTGTGGGATATTTTCATCCCTGCATTGTACTGCCGGATGAGGATGTCAGCAAAAAGGACTTTCCATGGATTGTGATGCATGAACTGACCCATTATAAACGGCGGGATATTCTATACAAATGGCTGGTACAAGTTACGGTCTGTCTGCATTGGTTTAATCCCCTGGTCCGTCTGATGAGCCGGGAGATTGATAAGGCCTGTGAATTTTCCTGTGATGAGGCGGTGGTTGCCAAGATGGGGTATGACTGTGCGGCGGATTACGGCAAGACGCTGCTTGACGCTATGGCCACAGGCGGAATCGACACGGAGGCTTTTGCGGCCGTGACCATGAGCGCTAACAAAAAACTATTGAGAGAAAGGCTGGATGCGATTATGAAATATAAGAAAAAGACGAAAGGGATGGTTATGGTGACGGCAGCCTTAACCATATGTGTTGCTTTGGGCGCAGTCTTGATCGGTGTGTATCCGGCGGCGGCCGCAGAGAAGACATCAACGGTGCAGGAAGAGCCGGAAATCAGGAATGAAACTGCATGGGCGGATGTAGAAAGGTTTTACGAAGCGGGCAGCCTTCCGCAGTTCTATATCGCATTTTATGAATTGGATAAGAAGGAACAGGAAATCTGGCTTAACAGAATCTATGAGGACGAGGCGCTTCCCTTTTTCTCTGCCGGCGTATGGGCGCTTGATGCCGACATACCGCTGATATCATCCTTTGCGGAGAAATTCTATGGGGATGGCAACACTGCCTTTTTCTCCGTTCTTGCGGAAGTGATGGATGAGGAGACTTTGGAAGGCTGGCTCGACCGGGCAGTGGCAGATCAAAAGCTGAACTTTCAGTCCATGCTCTATCATGAGCTGGGCAGGGACGATCAGATGGATGAGAAGGAGAAGGCGCTGGCAGAGGAGCAGCGGAAAGCTTATGAGGCAGTGGGGGTCACTTGGAACGGAAAGAACTGCTATTATAGAGGAGAACTGGTTCATATTTTTCTGGATATTCATACACCAAGCCAGGCATTCTATACGCTGGACATGAATCCGGCAGGGACAGCCGATATCAAAATTATCCGCACCCAGGAGGGACAGATTACGGGCGTCGCCTACATGAGCGACGCGGAGGTTGCGGAACTTTTTGGGGATATCTACGAGGATACCCAGGAGCCGGATGCGCTGAGGGAAGAGGAGCCAGAGGTGATTTCACAGGAGATGGTCGTGACAATGCCGGCGTGCAATATCAGAGAGGGCGCAGGGGAGGAATATCAGGTGGTCGGTATAATCGGGAAAGGCGAACAGGTTACTGTTCTGGGAAAAGTGAAGGGGACAGGCGGAAAGCTGTGGTATCTTCTGGACCAGGAATCACTGCCACAGCCGCCGGACCCTTTGGTGGAGGCGTGCTATATCAGGGGGGATTTGCTGCAGGAGAGTAATCATCAATAGAAATTTATCTGTGGCGTGGACAGCGGATGATAAAAACGGTATTATAATACTAATGATTCGATTAGGAAGGAGTGTATTATACTTATGAAAGTATTGATGATCAATGGAAGTCCGCGGGTGAATGGCAATACATATGTGGCACTGCAGGAGATGGAAAAAGTATTTGTGAGCGAAGGAATTGAAGTGGAGATTCTGCAAGTGGGCAATCAGGCCATACGGGGCTGCATCGCCTGCGGTTCCTGCGCTAATACAGGAAAATGTGCCTTTGATGATATGGTCAATGAGGCGGCGCCGAAGTTCGAGGCCTGTGACGGTTTGGTGGTGGGGAGCCCTGTATACTATGCTTCCGCCAATGCTACGTTGGTGGCATTTCTGACCCGTCTCTTTTACAGTACCCATTTTAGCAAGGCAATGAAGGTAGGCGCCTGTGTAGCGGCCGCACGCAGAGGCGGTCTGACGGCTACATTTGATGAACTCAATAAATTCTTTGCCATTTCCGGTATGCCGGTGGCTTCCGGACAGTACTGGAATGGAATCCATGGAAGAATGCCGGGCGAGGCTTCGCAGGATGAAGAGGGGCTGCAGATGATGCGCACACTGGCAAAGAATATGAGCTTTCTGATGAAAAGTATTGCTCTTGGCAGGGAAGAATTTGGGATTCCGGAGAAAGAGGCGACCGTCTATACAAATTTTGTGAGATCATAAGAATAGGCGATAATCAGGAAAAGGACACCCCATTTTCCCTTTGAATGCAGGGAACGGACTCTTGCATCTTTAAAGGATAGAATCGTTTAAGAATGCCTGAATATAGGGGAGCGCAGCCCCTATTGAAATATTATGTTTTGGCATTTTGCTGATCAGAAGGAAATCGTGCGACTCTGAAAAGGGGGTCATTTCCTGGATTCTTTCGTGAAGGAAATCTAGGTCCTGCCTGCATAGATATTGGGCAAGGTATCCGCCAAGAATAAAATCGGTATCATAAACCAGATGAAGCATATTGATAGAGCTGGCCAGATTGATGAGAAAGGTATTCCACCGTTCCATAAAAGCCGGCTCTTTTTGCCGCACTTTTTGAAAAAATTCTTCTGCATCTTCATTTTCGGTAAGGAGGGATGTCATTGACAGCAGAGTTTCCATGCATCCCCTCTGTCCACAATAGCAAGGCGCTCCATTTGGCTGCATCCGGATATGCTCTATTGTGGAACTGTGGCCGTGTTTTCCGGACAAAATCTGTCCCTGTGAAATAATAGCGGCGCCAAGATGCTTGCTCAGTGAAAGATAAAAGGCATCTGTTAACTCTGGTGATACCCACAGCTCTGATATGGCGGCACTGTCTGCATCATGAATAAAACAGCATGGAAACGGCAGGTACTGTGAGATCTCTGTGATGGTCAGTCCGGTACAGGACAAAATTTTGCCATATACTATGGTCTGCTTGTCCGGGCTTACCAGTCCCTGCACGGCAAATCCGATGCCAAGAATCTGCTGGTCTTCTATCTTCAGTGTGTTCTTAAATTCTAAAATGGTATCACATAAGGTTTTGAAATAGGATTCATCATATGCAAAGGTGATTGCCGAAACCATGTGGCTGATTTTTTCGCCATACAGGTTGACTGCAATCATTTTTATTTCCTTCTTTAAAATTTCCACGCCTATGCTGATGCGGTAATCCGCAACAATAGAATAGGCAGAAGCTTTTCTGCCGACAAATTCTGTATCCATCTGTCCATCTTTGCGAATCAGGCCGTTTTCCTCCAGAGCGGTAAGATTTGTAGTGACTGTGGGGCGGCTGAGACGCAGATTGTAGGAAATATCCTGTTGAGAGACTTTTCGGTTGTTATAAATGTAGTGGTAAATCAGACTGCGGTTGTTTTGTTTGATTTGATTAGGAGTAATGCTCTTTTTCATAATAACTGCCCTCATTTTGTAAAAACACTTTACAAAATTATATTTTATCACAAGATTATCCAAAAAACTATTGTGCAATTTGTATGATTTCACAGCAATTAAAATTGTTTATTATTACAGGTTGACTATGGAAAGTTTTATTGATAACATGTAAATACAATTTGATAAATCATTTTACAAAATAACTTATAAGAAGGGAGAAAGACCATGGGACTTATTGAAAAAATGAGATTGGATGGCAAAAAAGGATTTGTGACAGGTGCGGCAAGAGGTATTGGCAAAAGTACAGCCACAGCATTTGCAGAAGCGGGCGCAGACGTTGCGATTGTGGACCTTGATATTGCAGAGGCGAAGAAGACAGCGCAGGAACTTGCGGATAAAACCGGCAGGAAAGTGATCGCTGTAGGGTGTGATTGTACGAATCCAGAGCAGGTGGACGCTATGGTAGAACAGGTGATAGAGGAACTGGGAGGCCTTGATTTCTGTCACAACAATGCCGGTATCTGCATCAATGCCCCGGCGGAGGAGATGACTTACGATCAGTGGAATAAGGTGATCAATATCAATCTGAACGGGGTATTCCTGACAGATATAGCGGCTGGCAAATATATGCTTGCACATGGCGGCGGTTCTATCATTAATACGGCGTCTATGTCTGCTCATATCGTAAATGTTCCACAACCCCAGTGCGCATACAATGCTTCCAAGGCAGCGGTAATCCAGCTTACAAAATCCCTGGCAATTGAATGGGCGAAGAAGGGTGTGCGGGTGAACAGTATCAGCCCGGGCTATATCGGAACGGAATTGACATTAAATTCCCCTACACTGATACCACTTATTGAAAAGTGGAATGAGATGGCGCCCCTTGGAAGAATGGGTAAACCGGAAGAATTGCAGGCAATCTGCGTATATCTGGCAGGGGATACCAGTTCCTTCACAACAGGTTCAGATTTTATCATTGATGGGGCGTTCACCTGTTTCTAAGGGGTTACGATTTTTATAGGAAATGAACAGAGAAAGGTATGAGTTATGAAGAAATGGGGAAAACGCATTGGATATGGAATAGGAGATCTTGGATGTAATCTGGTTTTTAGCACAATGGCATCCTATCTTATGGTTTTTTATACAGACGTATTTGGGATTACAGCTGCGGCCGCAGGCACTATGATGCTGGTGACAAAATTTATTGATGCATTTACGGACACGGGAATGGGATTGATCGTAGACCGGACCCATACGAAATGGGGACAGGGAAGACCCTATTTCCTGCTGGGCGCAGTACCCTTTGCAATCTTTACTTTTTTGACATTCTATATCCCGAATTTGGGAAGCGGGGGTAAGTTGGTGTGGGCTTATGTGACATACTGTCTGCTTTGCACTGCCTATACGGTAGTAAACATACCACTTAACACCATTGTGCCCCGGCTGACTTCCGATGTACATGAGAGGGATATTCTGGTATCCACAAGAATGGTCTGCGCTTTGGCGGGAACAGCCATTGTCATGTCGATCACGGAACCAATGGTTCGATTATTTGGGAAAGGAAATGAAGCCAAAGGGTATCTTGGCACAATGACTCTATATGGAATTGTTGCCATGTGTATTTTCTTTGTTACTTTTGCAAGTACAAAAGAGGTAGTGCCGCCCACAATCAACCAAAAGCACGCTTCTCTCAGGGAAGATTTTAAGGGGCTTACCGGTCAGGCATGGATATTATTTTTACTAAATCTCTTTTATTTTTCATTATATGTTGTAAGAAGCACAACTGTCTTGTATTATTTTAAGTATAATCTGGGCAAAACCGAGTGGATGTCTCTGGTGGGCATATTGGGAATACTCTCAGGTCTGCCGATGTTACTCTTACTTCCGGCATTGGAGAGGAGATACAGCAAAAGAAGCCTGATGTTTTACAGCATTCTCTTATACATAGCGGGCGATCTGCTGATCTTTGCCGGGAAAAATTCGGCGGCATGTCTGTTGATTGGCCTGGTAGTTACCGGCCTGGGCATTTATGGCATCTTTGGCATCACATTTGCCATGCAGCCGGATGTCATTGATTATTCGGAATATCAGAAAAATGCAAGCGTGGCAGGTTTGATAGCGGCATTTCAGGGATTTTTTGTAAAAGGCGGTATGGGGCTTACCAGTTTTATCATCGGTGTATTTTTAAAAAACGGCGGTTATGTTGCCAATGCAGAGCAGACGCCTAAGGCACTTTCCTATATCCAGATTTGTTTTATATGGATTCCGATTGTATTGTGCGCATTGATTGCTTTGTGTACTTATTTCTATAAACTGGACGGCCTGCGGGATGAAATGACCCAGGAACTGGAAACACGCAGAAAGGGTATGCTGGATGAAGTTTAAAGGTGCGATTTTTGATATGGACGGCGTTTTGTTTGATACAGAGCGCATCTATCAGGAGACGTGGCAGGAGATTGCCGTCTTGCAGGGGATAACGCTGGACGGCAGCTTCCTGCGGGCGATTACAGGGACAAGCGGTGCACATATGCGCCGGATAGTAGAAAAATACTATCATGTGCCGGATGGAACCGACGTGATTCAAAAGTGCATGGAACAGGTAAGACAGAAATTGTCTGTCCATGTCCCGGTAAAAAAAGGAGTCCGTGAAATATTAGAGTACTTCCGGGATAAGGGCATATGCATGGCAGTTGCAAGCAGCAGCGCGACACAGCAGATAGAGGCCAACCTGCAGATCACAGGTATACGGGATTACTTCTCGATCATTGCAAGCGGGACAGAAGTAAAACAAGGGAAACCGGCGCCGGATATTTTCCTGCTGGCGGCGGAGAGGCTGCAGTGCGACCCGAAGGAATGCTTTGTTTTTGAGGACAGTGAGAACGGGATTAAGGCCGGTTATGCGGCGGGATGTTTTACGGTGATGGTGCCGGATTTAATGGAACCCTCTTCTGCAATACTGCCATATTGCGGGAAAGTATGCTCGGATTTGGGTCAGGCGGCACGGGAAATAGAGGAGATGTGATTGGCTGGGGTGTTTTAAGAAGCGGCGGTATTTTCAGACATAATATGTGCTGAAATACCGCCGGTTTGTTTGTGCGTTCTAGGATTTTTTTATGACAGGAATCCACACTTCGTACTGGGCGTTTTGTGGGTCAGGATTTAGGTACACTTCGATATCCGGTGCGTTGGCGTATTCATACCCGGATGTGGGAAGCCATTCCGTCACAATACGCTGCTCTAATTCCTGTATGGACTGATTGGTTCCGGTCCCCGGGAAAACCGCCCATGTGGATGCGGGTACAATGTACTCCTCGAATTCGTCAGTTTCCTTTGTGCTGGAGACAGCTATAAAGTATTTCCACTGCTCCTTGTCATTACAGGCGCTCACGCCCAACAGCCCCATTGGCGGCGTATCCATCATAGCGGCTAATTTGGGGATTGTGCCATTGACAGAGGCTTCCTGCCACAGGTTTGGCACCACCATGAAATTTTTTTCGATTTCGGTGTCGAGGGGTGCCGATATACCAATAATACGAAAAGAGTCTTTGGTTTCGATTCTATAATTCATTTCCGATGCTCCTTTTATACTGATTTTGAACACAATGGGTGCAAAGGATTTTACGGATATCCCCTCTTCTTTAAGCGCTGAGGGAGCAATTCCATGAAAAGCCCGAAAAGCCCTGTTAAATGCGGTTGGAGAGCTGTAGCCGTATTTTTCGGCAATGTCAATGATTCGATGATTTCCGCCCTGCAGATCTACGGCAGCCAAAGACATTCTCCTTCTTCGAATATATTCCGCCAGAGGAATGCCAGCCATATAGTTAAACATTCTCTGATAATGATAGGCAGAACAGCAGGCAATTCTTCCCAGCTGCTCATAATCAATCTCATCTGCCAAATGTTCTTCGATGTAAAGTATACTCTGGTTTAATCTTTCAACCCATTCCATTTGGATACCTCCTGTTACGTCAACATCGTGTCCTGTAGATTGCAATCTGTCTTTCTTATTATAAGACTTGTACGAGAAAAAAACCTCTCTATTTTTGCACAAAAAAGAGAGGTAGCTAAATGGATCATCTTTTCTATTATGAGTAAAACGTGATATATTGCAAAAAGCCAAAGCGAACCGCTCTGGCTTAAAAAGCGGAGATGTAGAAAGTTTGTGTTGCTTTTGCATTGTGAGATGGTGAGAAATAAACTATAATAGTATTCAAATAATGAAATTAAAAAGTAACCTCTGTTAGGGCATATGTAGGTTATTATGCCATTGCAAGAGAGGATAAATGGATGGCCAAAAAGAACTATAATGGATTTTCATAAATATGTTGTGAAAGGGGAATCCGGGGTGAATCAGAATTTTTATAATGAAATAAGAAATATATTGCTTACAGCAAGAAATAAGGTCTACCACACTGCTAATTTTGCAATGGTAGAAGCATATTGGAATATTGGTAAATCCATTATAGAAGAGCAGGGTGGAAATGAAAAGGCGGAATATGGCTCAGGACTGCTGAAAGAACTTTCCAAGCAAATGACGCATGATTTTGGGAAAGGTTTTACGGTTACGAATTTAAAATATATGAGGCAATTTTATTTAACTTTTCCAAATGGTCACGCACTGCGTGACGAATTGAGCTGGACGCATTATAGGCTTTTAATGAAAGTAGAAAACGATAATGCAAGAGAATTTTATATGCAGGAAGCGGTAAAGTCTGGGTGGAGTACCAGACAGCTTGAACGTCAGATAAATACTTTTTTCTATGAAAGGCTGTTGTCCAGTAAAAATAAAGAAAAGGTTGTTGCTGAGATTCAGTCATTAGAAACGGCGAAAACACCCGAAGATATTATCCGTGACCCCTATGTACTTGAATTTCTTGGGCTAAATCCGAATGATGATTTCTATGAGAGTGACTTGGAACAGGCTTTAATAACCCATTTGCAAAAGTTTCTTTTAGAACTTGGCAGAGGATTTTCTTTTGTCGCCAGACAGAAGCGAATTACCTTTGATGGACGCCATTTCTGGATTGACCTTGTATTTTATAATTATATCTTGAAGTGCTTTGTACTGATTGATTTGAAAATTGGAGACTTGACCCATCAAGACTTAGGGCAGATGCAGATGTATGTCCATTATTATGAGCGGGAACTGATGAATGAGGGAGACAATCCACCGATTGGCATTGTGTTGTGCGCAGACAAAAGCGAATCGGTGGTTAGATTTACTTTGCCAGAGAATGAGACACAGATTTTTGCATCCAAATATAAGTTGTATTTACCGAGTGAAGAAGAACTGTTACAGGAATTAAGGCGGGAATATCAGGCATTGGAGGATGGAAAGATTGATGAAACCGAAGATACGAAATTGGAATAACTCAATAAATCAAGTACATTTTAGGTGTGCTAAGGAGGGTGATGCTTTAAAGGTCAGCTCATACAGCAGGGCAAATACGGGGACTGCGTTGACGAGATCATCTTCAAGGCAGCCAATGCCCCGATAAAGAAAGTGAAAATCGAATATGTCTAAGGCATATCACAATAAAGCCGCCTATTCTTATGGATTTTAAGAGTAAGCGGCTGGATTTTCTGGCGGAGATGGAGGGATTCGAACCCTCGTGCCCCGGAGGGCTAACGCATTTCGAGTGCGCCCCGTTATGACCACTTCGATACATCTCCATATGAATAAGATTATAAGTTGAAAACAAATCCTTGTCTACTGTTTTTTTAAATCTTTTGCCAATCTTTGAAAAGGCATGATTTTGTCTGTATCTGTAACTCTCATAATTCCTTTTAGAAATGAAGTGTGATAAGATAATCTTTGTCAGTGATCAAAATTGTTATCATAAAGCGGCAAACCATTATGTGCAGCAGGCGGCATGGAGAGGGAGTAAAATAAGATGATGACACAGGATGAAAAATATATGAAGGAGGCAATCCGTCAGGCAAAGAAAGCTTATGCGCTGGGAGAAGTGCCGATTGGATGTGTGATTGTGTATCAGGACAAGATTATTGGCAGAGGGTACAACCGCCGCAACACAGATAAAAATACCCTGGCCCATGCAGAGATGACGGCGATCAACAAGGCCAGTAAGAAGATGAGGGATTGGCGGCTTGAGGAATGTACCCTCTATGTGACATTAGAGCCCTGTCAGATGTGTGCAGGGGCTATCGTTCAGGCGCGGATTACAAGGACAGTTATTGGCGCCATGAATCCCAAGGCGGGGTGCGGCGGGTCCATTTTAAATGTTCTGGAGATGCCGGAGTTTAATCATCAGGTGGTGGTGCAGCGGGGAATATTGGAAGAGGAGTGTACTGATTTACTTAAAAACTTTTTTAAGGAACTGAGGGTGCGGAATAAAATAGAGAAAAAAATGCGTCAGGAGAAGGAAGAAAGCGGTCTTATAAAAGATAGTCTGGATTTGCCGAAAGTTACCTAAAATTACCTATTATTTGCTTGACAACATATTTTAGAAATATTAGAATAAATAAAGAAAATTTAGAATGAATCTAATTTGAAACATAACAAAGGAACTTATATGACAAAATATGAGGCGGAAATATACAGTATCATTACTATGTCTACAGAACATTTAACGGTAGATCAAATATATGCGGAATTAAAAGAGAAATACCCTAAAGTAGTTATGGCAACCGTCTATAACAATGTGAATAAATTATGGAAAACCAGATTGATTCGTAAAATATCTGTTGAAAATATGCCGGACAGATATGATCGGATTATAAATCACGATCATTTAGTTTGTCAAAGGTGCGGCAAACTGGCGGACATTTCATTTCAAGATTTGACTGCCTCGCTGCGGGAGCAAATGGGTGAAGATTTTCTGTTTTATGATTTGAAAGTCTTTTATATTTGTCCGGACTGTCGGGAATGGGAGAGAAAGCATAAGCATAAATAACGAAAAACGCCTGTTTTTCATGGGGCTAAAATATTAAAAACATTATAAAGAGGACAGCTATGAGTATTTTAATGAGACCCAAAAAGAAAAGTTTGTTATCATCCATTTCAGAGCTCTCGGAAGCGGATTATGGTAAAAAATCTGTGGAGTTAGAGCAGATGTACCGCCGCCTGCTTACAGGGCGCAGGCAGTTTGAGGAAGTGATGGAAAACATCTTAGATTCTCTGATGCAGATCAGCTCACTGGATCTTTCCTTGAACCATTATTCTGAAATTCTTCAAAAGGTATCTGACAGCGTTTCAGATGCCACGGAATCGATTCACAAGGCTTCAAGTAATGCGGATTCCATATCTAAAATGGTTTCCGGCCAGCATGAGGAGCTTACGAACACGATCATTGAACTTTCAGAAGAGTCGAACTCAGTTTATCAGCGTATTGATGAGAGTCAGAAGGAGTTGACTGACACTAAAAGTCTTTCTGATGGCACGATTAATGTATCCAGGGAAATGCAGCAGGATATGAGCCAGCTCTCAGAGATTATTGGTCAGATGAATAATGTGATTGCAGGAATCAATTCCATTTCTTCACAGACAAATCTCCTTGCGCTGAACGCTTCCATCGAGGCGGCGAGGGCAGGGGAGGCCGGTAAGGGTTTTGCGGTGGTTGCGGATGAGATTCGGGAGCTGGCTGATGAAACACAGAAGCTGACTGCAAGTATGGGAAGGTCTGTGGCTGACATACTCAGTGCATCTGCCAAAAGTGTGAAGAGCGTGGATAACACCATTGAATCCTTAGAGACCGTTACGCAGAAGATCAGCCATGTATGGGAATTGAATGAGGATAACCGAAAGCATGTGGAGAAGATTACGAACAGTATTTCATCGCTGGCAAGTCTCAGTGAGGAAATCAGCAGTTCTATTATTGAGCTGGAGACTCTGTCTTCGGATATCAACGGCCAGTGTAGTGTGCTGCATGAGGATACAGAGCGCTTAAGGGAACATGGTAAGAATATATATGATATTTCTAAACCGCTGGAAGCTATAGAAGAGACTTTGGATGAGTCTGCTAAAGTCATGGGCGTCATGACGAAGGATGCGTTTTACAAACTGGAGGACCAGAACTTTGCAAAGTATATTGAGAAAGCAATTGTTGCCCACAGAAACTGGCTGGGAAATCTGGAACGGATTGTGAAAGAAAGGACGATTCTGCCGTTACAGGTCAATGACAGGAAGTGTGGATTCGGGCACTTCTATTACGCGATAGAACCGACCAAGCCGGAAGTTTTGAAGTTCTGGAAGGAGTTGGGCGAGAAGCATCAGAAATTCCACGCATATGGCAAACAGGCGATAGATGCCTTGTTTGCGGAGGACTACAGTAAGGCGGAGGATATTTATCGGGAGGCGCGCCGATATTCAGAGACCCTGATTAAAGATCTGGAACAGATTAAAAAATTGAGTGTTGCGGCATCTGATTCATAGCATAGACTTAACAAGAAATTTGGGTTTGTTACTGTAAAATTACATATGATAGTGAGTACGCACGGATAATGAACGGTTACCCGTGCGTTTCCATGTTTTCAAGATATGAAATGATTGGCTGGGATGGTGAAAACGGGAGAAATAGAAGTTGTGATGAAAGAAAAAATAGGCTATAATTTACTTAGTGTTTTTATACAACGGCAATATGTAAAACAGGGTATAAGGAGGAAGTAAAATGAAAAGAATCGGAATGTTGACCAGTGGCGGAGATTGTCAGGCATTGAATGCCGCGATGAGAGGCGTGGTAAAATGCTTATCCTGCAGTGGGGAGGATGTGGAGATTTATGGTTTTCTGGATGGTTACAAGGGACTGATTTATGGAGATTTTAGGATGTTGACCGGCAATGACTTTGCGGGAATACTGACGAAGGGCGGCACCATACTTGGCAGCTCAAGAACTCCTTTTAAATTGATGAGGGAACCGGATGAGAATGGGCTTGATAAAGTGGAGGCGATGAAGCAGAATTATTATAAATTGAAACTTGACTGTCTTGTGATTTTAGGCGGTAACGGCACGCACAAGTCGGCGAATATGCTTCGGGAAGAGGGACTTAACGTGGTTACCCTTCCCAAGACGATTGATAACGATCTGTGGGGCACAGATATGACCTTTGGATTCCAGAGTGCGGTGAATATTGCAACAGATTGTATTGATTGTATTCATACCACAGCTTCTTCCCATGGCCGTGTCTTTATCGTGGAAGTTATGGGACATAAGGTGGGCTGGTTGACGCTCAATGCCGGTATTGCAGGCGGTGCGGACATCATTTTGATTCCTGAGATTCCTTATGATATTGACAGCATCATTAAGGCTGTGGATGCACGGGCGGCAAGAGGTTCCCGTTTCACCATTATGGCGGTGGCAGAGGGTGCCATTTCCAAGGAAGACGCGAAGCTTTCCAAAAAGGAGTACAAAGAGAAAATGAAGAACTATGCTTATCCGTCTGTCTCCTATGAGATTGCTGATAAGATCATGAAAAAGACCGGTAAAGAAGTGCGTGTGACGGTGCCGGGTCATACACAGCGCGGCGGAAGTCCTTGTCCTTATGACCGTGTATTTGCGACTCGTCTGGGCGCAGAGGCAGGTAAGCTGATCTTGAAGGGTGAGTACGGATTTATGGTGGGATACAAGAACAGAGAGATTGTTAAGGTTCCGCTTGAAGAGGTGGCAGGTAAATTGAAGATGGTGTCACCGGATGCTACCATCGTGAAGGAAGCGAAAATGGTAGGTATTAGTTTCGGAGATTAATTTATGTCGTATACAGCGTTATATCGCAAGTTCCGTCCCAGCCGTTTTGAGGACGTAAAAGGCCAGGAACATATTGTTACTACTTTACAAAACCAAATAAAGTCAGATCGTATCGGTCATGCCTATCTTTTCTGCGGAACACGGGGAACCGGCAAGACATCAGTCGCTAAGATATTTGCCAGGGCTGTTAATTGTGAGAATCCGATCGAGGGAAGCCCCTGCGGGGAGTGCGCAAGCTGTAAGGCGCTGGCGGCAGGGGCAGGCATGAACGTGATTGAGATTGATGCGGCTTCCAATAATGGTGTGGATAATATTCGTGAGATTGTAGATGAAGTTTCTTATTCGCCGGCGGAGGGCAAGTTTAAGGTTTATATCATCGACGAGGTACACATGCTCTCCATCGGTGCTTTCAATGCGCTCCTAAAGACTTTGGAGGAACCGCCTTCTTATGTGATCTTTATTTTGGCGACAACAGAAGTGCATAAGATTCCCATCACCATACTCTCCCGCTGTCAGCGGTATGACTTCCGCAGGATTACAATAGACACCATAACGGACAGGCTGCGGGAGCTGATGGAGGCGGAAGAGATATCGGTGGAGGAGAAGGCGCTGCGTTATGTGGCGAAAACGGCGGACGGTTCTATGCGCGACGCTTTGAGTCTCTTAGATCAGTGTATTGCGTTTCATTTTGGGCAGGAGCTGACTTATGATAAAGTTTTGAATGTGCTGGGAGCAGTGGATACGGAGGTGTTCAGCAGGCTCCTTCGGCATGTGGCAGGGCAGGATGTGACGGGCTGCATCGGGCTTTTGGAGGAAGTTGTGATGCAGGGGCGTGAACTTACGCAGTTTGTCACGGATTTTACCTGGTATCTGCGTAATCTCCTGTTATTAAAATCTTCTGATGACATTGAAGATGTAATCGATATATCTTCTGACAACTTGGTGCGTCTCAAAGAAGAGTCCCAGATGTTGGATGTCGAGACGATTATGCGCTATATCCGCATCTTTTCAGAATTATCCGGACAGATTAAATACGCGTCCCAGAAAAGGATATTGGTGGAAATAGCACTGATCAAACTGTGCCGTCCGGATATGGAGAAGGATTTCGGTTCTGTGGTGGAGCGTGTCAGAGTAATCGAGGAAAAACTGGAAAACGGGGTGGCAGTGATGCCGGCAGGTGTGGCTGGAACTGCCGGGGAGGATGCTGCGGCTGCTCGTCCGGGAGCGCCGGCACTAAAAGAAAGACTGTCTTTGCCAAAGGCAATTCCGGAAGATGTGCAGGCAGCGGTGGAGCGGTGGCAGGATATTGTGTCTAGCGCATCTATGCCTATGAAACAGTACCTAAAGGAAGCAAGGCTGAGTCTGGGCGGGGATAACAAATTGATGGTCGTGGTGGAAGACGGACTTGCTTCTGATTATTTCCTGAAACAGGAGGGGCACAGAGAGCTGCTTATGCAGATGTTATCTGATGCGGTGGGAAAGGAGATTGATGTGACGGTGCAGGGTGTGCAGAGCAAGGAGGATTTTGCCCTGAACTATGTTGATCTTTCCCAGATTGTGCATATGGATATTGAGATAGAATAAAATGATCATAAAAGGAGACATATTATGGCAAAACGTGGAGGATTTCCGGGCGGTGGTATGCCGGGAAACATGAACAATCTGATGAAGCAGGCACAGAGAATGCAGCGTCAGATGGAGGAGAGTCAGAAAGAACTTGAGACCAAGGAATTTACGGCAAAGTCCGGCGGCGGTGCAGTGGAAGTGACCGTGACTGGTAAGAAAGAAGTGACGAAGGTAAAGTTGTCTGAGGAAGTGGTTGACCCGGATGATATCGAGATGCTGGAAGATTTGGTGATGGCGGCGGCAAATGAGGCGCTTCGCATGGCGGAGGAAGCTAATGCCGAAGTGATGAGTAAGATGACAGGGGGACTTGGCATGGGCGGAGGATTTCCCTTCTGATGGACTTATACAGCGGATATATTAATAAGTTAATAGAGGAGTTGGCGGCGCTTCCCGGCATTGGGCATAAGTCAGCGCAGAGGCTGGCGTTTCATTTGATTAACATGCCGAAGGCGCGGGTAGAGCGGCTGGCGCAGACGATAGTGAGTGCTAAGGAAAATGTGCGGTATTGTCAGGAATGCTATACGTTGACAGACCAGGACGTGTGTCCGGTGTGCGCTAATCAGCGCAGGGACCATGCTACGATTATGGTGGTGGAGAATACCCGTGACCTGGCGGCTTACGAGAAGACGGGCAAATACACAGGCGTATATCATGTACTGCACGGGGCAATCTCTCCCATGCTGGGAATCGGTCCGGGAGATATCAAGCTGAAAGAGCTGATGCAGCGTTTGGAAGGCGATGTGCAGGAAGTGATTATTGCCACCAATTCCAGTCTGGAAGGGGAGACTACGGCGATGTATATCAGTAAGCTGGTCAAACCTACGGGCATCAGGGTGACTAGAATCGCCAGCGGTGTGCCGGTGGGCGGCGATCTGGAATATATTGACGAGGTGACTCTGCTGCGTGCCTTGGAGGGAAGAGTGGAATTGTAAGGGAAAGAGAGAAAGGAACGGGGGTTACAGGGATGAGCATTAGCAAAGAAAAATTTGGAACGGCAAAATCAGGTGAGGAAGTATTTTTATATACACTGAAAAATAAGCATGGCATGGAGGCAAAGATTACCAACTTTGGCGCGATTCTGGTAAATCTTCTCGTACCGGATAAGGAAGGGAAGCTGGATGATGTGGTGCTTGGATTTGATCATTTAGAGGAGTATTATGAAAACGGCAGTTTCTTTGGGGCAACCATAGGTCCGAATGCCAACCGTATAGCGGGCGCCGCCTTTACAATGGATGGAAAAGAGTATCATCTTGCGGTCAATGACGGTCCCAACAATCTGCACAGTGATAAAGAACTGGGATACCATAAGAAGATGTGGGATGCCAAGGTAGAGGAGGATTCCCTCGTACTCTCCATAGAGGCTAAGGATGGAGAGATGGGATTTCCCGGCAATAAAAAGATTACGATGGTTTACAGTTTGTCAGATGATAATGCATTGCAATTAAAATATCGGGCGTCTGCAGATATGGATACCATCATCAATCTTACCAATCATACCTATTTTAATTTAGCAGGACATGGGGCGGGGAGTATTGAAGATCATATATTGAAATTGAACGCCAGCTGTTTCACACCGGTGGTTCCGGGCGCGATTCCTACAGGGGAGATACAGTCTGTGACGGGAACGCCGATGGATTTTACCACGGCAAAACCCATCGGGCAGGATATCAATGCGGATTATGAGCAATTGAAACTGACACTTGGTTACGACCATAATTTTGTAGTGGATGATGCAGATGGGACTCTGCGGGAGATTGCGGAAGTAGAGGATGTGAAGAGCGGACGGAAGATGAAGACCTTTACGACGCTGCCAGGTGTACAGTTTTACGCAGGAAACTGTATTGCCGAGGAAGTCGGAAAGGAAGGAGCTTTTTATAAACCGCGGATGGGATTTTGCCTGGAAACGCAGTATTATCCCGACAATATTCATCATGAGAACTTCCCCCAGGCGGTATTTGGACCTGGCAGGGATTATGAGTCTGAGACAGTATATCAGTTTATATGATAAAGGCGGAGAGGGTATAGAGATATACCTTCTCTTTTTGTTTATCGCCGGATTCTGCTATATTTTCAAGATGCGTATGATATACTTGTACGCGAAGGACAATGTTTTGTTGGCTGTGGCAGTATATTTGATTATACCAAAGGCGATGAGGGGTAAGGAGTGAATGAGATGGAATCGAAGTCGATTGTCATTCACAAAGGAGGAAAAGAAGAAAAATACAAGCTTTATGTGGAGGACTACGTGTTATCATATCTGAAATATGAGACAGGCTCATTAGAATTTTCAGAAATTTATTTCTATGGGGTTCGTAAGAAGATAGATAGGGAGTATGTAGTCTATGGTGCGGGGAGGGATAAACAGATTCCGGTTTTTGACGCATATGATTTACTGGAAGAAATCATGTGCCGTCTGACCCAGGCGGGTCCTGTGTTTATGGTTCGGGAAGAGGAAGAAATCTATCAGATTAAGGGCTTTGATATTTTTTACCAGGATAATGAAGCGATGCAAAGTTATATGGTAGAGAGAACGAAGAATTTTTCACGTTCACAGAAAGTAGAGCAGACGGACAGGCATAGTGATGCGGTGCCGCCGTCTGGGGACGGAATGGGCAGAATAGAGACAAAAAGTGGACATGCCCATGGGGTCATGTCTGCACAGCTATGTGTTATTTTGATCATCATGTTAGCTATTGTCATTAATTCTGCAAACAGCTATGATAAGATGGAACAGTTAAACCGGTCAACGGAAGAGGTTTTCTTTGCTATAGAAAATCAGGAAGCAGATGACTCGGTGACAGATACTTATGAGCCGGCGGAAGAGATTGTGGTGGAGCGAAATAAAGACCAGGCAAGCGAGCGGTCGGGCAATCAGGAAAATGATGATAATAATCTTTCGGAAGACGGTGAAGAGGAACAGCAGGCACAGACTGAGAACGGGGCTGCAGAAGAGGCAGGCGCAGAGAAAGTAAATTCTGAGGATGGCGAAGAAGGTACGGAGGACACCAACCCTGAAACCGCGCTAGCTGAGACTAAGGAAGATATTGTGAACGAGGAAGGCATTTTAAAAGATGTATCTGGTACAGAGACAGAGCAGGAAGACGATGAGGATATACAGACAGAAGCTCTGTCCAGAAATGTGACAAGATATTATAAAGTGGAGAAGGGAGATACCCTTTATACAATCTGTGAGAAAATTTATGGAGATATTTCTCAGGTTGAGAAAATCTGCGAGCTAAATGATATTTCCGACCCCGATCGAATCCGTTCCGGACAAAAAATAATACTGCCATAATAAAATGTGTGGTACAATGGACGCAGGTTCAGCAACCTGCGTCTCAAGAATTGCTACGCAATTCTTGCTGAAATGATGTACGGTCACGGCATTAGAGGAATGATGCAATGGACGCAGGTTCAGCAACCTGCGTCTCAAGAATTGCTACGCAATTCTTGCT
>ERZ779621.29-NODE-29-length-124256-cov-13.922617_pt1 | contig 124256 bp, 104 predicted proteins | sample MGYA00514215_ERZ779621 | MGnify/ENA primary metagenome ERZ779621 (study PRJEB29562, sample SAMEA4376715) | mouse gut metagenome | isolation source: Cecum | study: EMG produced TPA metagenomics assembly of the A DSS colitis mouse model was used to assess the...
GTCATGTGGGGCCACAGGGCGTAGGACTGGAACACCAGGTTCAGCCCGCGCTTGCTGGGCTCGGCGTAGTAGGCCAGGTCCGCGTTAATCATTTCCTCGCCGTCGATGGTCATGATGCCGTTCTGGGGCTTCTCCAGACCGGAGACCACGCGCAGAGTGGTGGTCTTGCCGCAGCCGGAGGGGCCCAGCAGGGTCATGAAATCGCCGTCCTCGATCACCAGATTGATGTCCCGGAGGACGTGGTTGTCGCCGTAGAATTTATCGATATGCTTCAATTCGATTCTGCTCATTGTGTCAACCTTTCCTTTCTATTTGTTCCGTCCCGGGTCACCATGCCTTGCCGATATCCGCGCCGAAGCGGTTGGCAATGATATAGCACACTAAGATAAACAGCAGCACACACACGGAAATGGCGTCAGCCATCTGGTTATAGCCCTCCTGAGAGTAAGTAAAGGCCAGGTAGGACATGGTCTGGGTATGCTTATCCATCATGATGATGATGAGGTCAAGCTCCTTGGCAATGCTGATGAAGGTCAGCATGAAGCCGGAGATAAAGCCGTTCTTGGCCAGAGGCAGGACAATCTTGCCCATGCGCTGCCAGAAGTTGGCGCCGTTGATGTCGGCAGCCTCCTCCAGCTCCACGGCGATCTGCATCATGTTGGCGGTGCCGGACCGGCTGGCGAAGGGGAAGTGCTTGACCACACTGGTCAGAACGATCAGGGTGAAGGTTCCGTACAGGGAGGGGATCAGTCCGCCCATACGGGGCTGGGAGAACATGGCCACGTACATGGAGGAGAAGGCCACGCCGCTCATCAGATAGGGCACGAATACCAGCTGCTCCGTAGCGGAGCCGTACCACTTGCCGCGGCCGCGGGTGGAGATGTAGCCCAGGAACTGTCCGCACAGGGCGGTGATGATGGAGCCGATGAAGGTCAGGCGGACGGTGTTCCACACAGCCTTGCCGAACTCCGCGTTGCGGAAGATACCCTCCATGCTGGTGTAGGTCTGGGCCTCGTCCAAAGTGCCGATCCAGTTGTAGAGGGTCAGGTTGTTCAGGCCGTAGCCATTGCCGGTGGTGACCTGGAAGGTCTCCATGACCAGCACGAACATGGGCGCCACCATGGCGAAGAACAGGAAGACCACCAGGAAGCACATCAGGGGGATCTTGGCTCCGCCCAAGTGCATCTCATTAGACCGGCCGCCCTTGCCGCCAATGGTGGCGTAGGACTTGCGCACGCCGATGATCCGCTGGTTGGAGAAGATGATGAGAGCCGCCAGACCGATGAGGACCAGACTCATGGCGAAGCCCACGCCCTGAGGACCGCCGTTGATGAAGGTCTTCATTTTGGTAGCCAGGGTGAAGTAACCGATACGGGAGCCCAGGTTGGCCGCAACGCCGTAAGTACCGATGGACTTGCTGAGGGTCATGACCAGGGCGGACAGGATGCTGGGCAGCACCAGGGGCAGGGTGATGGATTTCAGGATCTGCACCTTGTTGGCGCCGCAGATCTCGCCCATCTCCTCCAGCTCCGAGTTGATGGAGCGCAGTGCGGAGGAAACATGTATGTACGAGAACGCGTAGTAGTGCAGGCTCATACAAAGGACGATGGCCACGGGGCCGTAGGCCAGCCAGTCGGGAATGGGGATGCCCATGCCGGCCAGGAAGCCCAGGGAGCCGGAGGTCTTGTTCCGGAACACCGCCAGCCAGGCCAGAGCCTTACACCAGGAGGGGATCATGTAGGGGATGACCACCAGCATGCCCAGCAGCTTCTTCCCCGGAATATCCGAGCGGACCATCAGCCAGCCCAGAATGGAGCCCAGAGGCACCGACACGATGACCGTAAAGAAGCCCACCACCAGGGAGTTCTTCAGCGGGCCCCACAATGTCGCGCCGGACAGCTTGCCCACCAGGATGTAACGCCAGTAGTACAGGGTGAAATCGCCCACCTCGCCGCCGTAGCGCTTGGCCTCCGCGCGGGCCAGGGTAAAGGTGGAAGCGATCATCTGGAGCAGAGGGATCACGATCAGGCAGAACAGGATAACCAGGCTGATTGCCACGATCATATTGAACGGGTTCTTTACCACGTTCAGAATCTGATTTTTGAGTCGGGTCTTGTTGAACGGACGGCGTTCTCTCTTCCTTTTCACATCGTTGCTCCTTTCGTCATTTCAAAATACGCCAATCAAACCGCGCCCCTGGAGAGCGCCTCGGGACGCGCGAATATTTTTTCTTCAACTCCCACCTTTCTTCGAACACGTTTCCGATATTTGATTTCTATAGTGATTATAGCAAAATCGGTAATTATCGTCAATTACTTTACAGACAAAAAACGATTTTTCGCTGTTTTGTCCATTTCAATCCATCCAATCTTGTTGGAATTCACAATTTCTTCATATCTGCGCGAAATTTTCTGCCGGTTTTCATGCGCTCTTTTTCAATTTATGCAAATGTTTCCGTAAAATATTCGAAATCAGCCGGGTTTTATCCTTGCACGCGTTTGAGGCTGCGCAGAGCAAAAGAACCCGGAGTATGGCCGCCGAACGGATAATACGTGGGAAGCTGCTATATATTATCGGCAAATTTTGGCGCACTTTTTAACGTCCGGACACTCCCTAAGAAGAAAAAGGGATTGTAATTTCCTCCCGGATGATATATACTAAGAGGGCGTACCAGATTTTTTGAGGAGGTCTACCCATGAAGAGTTCTAGTACATGGCGCTTCGTGCTGAAAATCGTCGGGTTGTCTCTGGCCGCGGCGGGGCTGATCTGCCTGCTGGTCGGCTTCTGGGACAAGCTGGCGGAGGATGCCGCCGCAGTGAAGAGCAAGCTGTCCGGGAAGTGCGGCTGCTGCTCCGAGTTCGATGATTTTGACGATGATCTGCTGTGCGAGTAACCCCGGGCTGCCATAAGCGTATAGGGAAAGCCGCGTCTCCGGTGATTTGCCGGAGACGCGGCTTTTTGTCAGTATTCGATCCCTTCCCGGGCGGGGACGCCCTTGTCGAATGGGTGCTTGACTGGTTTCATCTCGGTCAGGTAGTCCGCGCGGTCCCGGAGGGCCTGAGAGGGGCCCCGGCCGGTGAGGACGATCTCCAGAGGCTCCGGCCTGCCGTCCAGGAGGGACAGGAGGCGGTACTCGTCCAGCAGTCCGGCGGTGCAGGCCCCCAGGACTTCGTCCAGAATGAGCAGGTCGAAGTCTCCCGCGCGGCAAAAAGCGTCCTCCAGAAGGGAGGTGTAATAGGCAGCGGCCTCCTGCTTCTCCTCCGGGGTGAGGGTCCAGGTGAAGCCAAAGGTTCTGGTCTGGGGGACGGTCTCGATACCCGGGACGTGGGACAAGGAGGCGAACTCGGAGCTTTTGCCGTCCTTCAGGAACTGGAGGATCAAAACCTTCCGCCCGCTGCCCGCGCAGCGGACGGCGAGGCCTATGGCGGCGGTGGTCTTGCCCTTGCCTTCGCCGCAGTAGATGTGGATGAGCCCCGGCATTCTTTCTACTCCTTTTTCAGCTTCACGGGGATGAACGCCTCCATCTGGGCCCAGCCCTGGGCGGCGATGATCTCCGGCGGTGTGATGATGTGGCCCATGGAGAGGTGGCCGGGGCGGACGTCCAGCTCCAGGACGGGGGAGGCCTCGATACAGGCGGCGGCTTCCTGGTAGAGCTTGGCGTTGGCCTCCTGGTCGCCGTCCCGGTAGGTGTAGGTCACATAGCAGCCGCCCTCGCAGTCCACTTCCTCATACCCGCCGTTATCCATCCCCTCGCTGAGGGCGTAGAGCCAGACCACGCCGCCGGTCTCGACGTCAAAGCACAGGAAGTCCCGGGGCATGAAGCTGTCGCGGGGGCTGGGGGTGATGGCGGAAAACCAGGCGTTGAACTTTCCCAGAGCGCCCTCGGGGGAGAAGTCGAAGTCCCGGACCAGGCCCGAGGACGCCGCGCGGAAGGGCGGCAGGGAGATGATACGAAAGTCCATATGTGCTGTACTCCTTTTTTGTTGTTGGGGGGCTTTACATCCAGATGGAGAACACCCGCAGCACCTTCTCCAGCGCTTTTTTGAACCAGGAGCGCCTGGCCCAGCCCTCGGGGTCCACCGGACTGCTGCGGGACTGGATATCCTCCATGTCCCGCACCACGTCCGCGATGACCTGCGCGCCGTAGAAGGCAACGCCGCACTCGTAATGGAGCTGGAAGCTGCGGTAGTCCATGTTGATGGTGCCCAGCAGGGCCAGCTCGCCGTCGGCCACAAGGCTTTTGGTATGGAGAAAGCCGGGGGTGAACTCGTAAATTTTGACCCCGTGGCGCAGGAGGCGCTCGTAGTAGGACCCGGCGACGATCTGGGTGTATTTGTGGTCCGGGATGCCCGGCAGCATCAGGCGCACGTCCACGCCGCTGCCGGCGGCCATGCACAGGGCGCGGACCATGCTGTCCTCTACCGCGAAATAGGGGGTGGTGAGCCACAGGGAGCGGTGGGCGTTGGCAATGCACTGGAGGTACATGTCCTCCGCCGGGTTGTCCGGGTTGTTCATGGGGCCGTCTCCGAAGGGCTGGCACCAGCCGGCGGCCTCCCGCTCGTACATGGGACGGTAGTAGTCATGCTCGTTGTGAGGCCGTTCCCCCAGCATCTCCCACATATGGAGGAACTGGGCGGTGAGACCCCAGGCGCCGGGGCCGTCCAGCAGCACGCCGCCGTCCTTCCACTCACCGAAGCGGCGGAGATAGCCCACGTACTCGTCGGCCACGTTCACTCCGCCGGTGTAGGCGTACTGGCCGTCCACGCACAGGATCTTCCGGTGGTCCCGGTAGTTGAAGTAGAGGCGGTTCACGTACTGGTGGACGGGGTTGAAGACGCAGACTTCCATGCCCTCCGCGCGCATGGCCTCGATGGTCTCGCCCCGCATACGGGTGATGTTGCCGAAGTCGTCGAAGATGATCTTGATCTCCACGCCCCGCCGGGCCCGGTCCGTGAGGACGGCCTGTATCCGGTCCCACAGCCGGCCCTCCGCCAGGATGAAATACTCCAGAAAGATGAACCGCTCCGCTTTCTCCATGCGCCGGATGGCGTCCTCAAAAAAGGCCGCGCCGGTGGGGAAATACGTGGAGGCGGTGTCGCGGTACAGGAGGAAGCCCCGGCAGGTCAGAAGGCGGGATGCCCGCTGCCAGTTGGGCAGCTCCCGGCCCAGCTTCTCCTGACTGGCGCCGGACTGGCGCAGCTCCATGCTCCGGCTGCCCGGAGGCGGGAGAGGCAGGAGATTCAGCTTCTTGCTCTGAACGTTGCCTCCCCAGAGGACATACAGCACCATGCCCGCCACCGGCAGGGCCACCACCAGCAGGGTCCAGGCCAGCTTGTAGCTGCCGCTGGAGGCGCTGGACTGGATGTTCACCGCCACGCCGATGGCAATCAGCTCCAGCAGGGCGAAGAAGATGAAGGCGTGGGATTGGAGGAAATAGGTCAATATCACCACGGAGGCGATGTTGAGCAGCAGCAGGAACAGCACCAGGGCAATGCGCAGGGAGGCGGAGATCCTTCGCTCGGTGGTCTGTTTGATCGGTCTTTTTTTCATGTATCCGCTCCTTTTTCCCGCCTTGATGGCTGTTATCCGTTCTTTTCCAGCAGGCCGTGCTTCACGTCCCACAGCTTCTGGGAAAGGTCCACGTAGTATTTATGGGGGTTGTCAAAGCGCTTGACCTCATCCCACAGGGTCTCCACCTGCTCCAGGCAGTACTTGCGGATCTCCGGCAGGGAAGGGAGGTCGTAAACCAGCCGGCCGGACCGGAAGACGGGGACCTGCAGCTCTTTGGCGGTAAAGTCGTAGACCTCCTTTTTCTTCCAGGTGGCGTCGGGGTCGAAGATCACCAGCGGGCGGCTGTCGTCCACGGTCTCGTCGTGGATGGTCAGGTAGTCGGCGATGGCCTTGCCGGTATCGTTGCCGAAGAAGCGGTAGAGCTTCTTGTAGTGTGGGGTGGTGATCTTGGCCACGTTCTCGCTGATCTTGATCTTGGGGGTGATATTGCCGCACTCGTCCTCCACAGCCACCAGCTTGTAGACGCCGCCGAACACCGGCTCGCTGCGGGCGGTGATGAGGCGCTCGCCCACGCCGAAGGCGTCGATCTTGGCCCCCTGAAGGAGGAGGTTCCGGATCAGCTTCTCGTCCAGAGAGTTGGAGGCGGAGATGGTGCAGGTTTCCCACCCGGCGGCGTCCAGCAGCTTCCGGGCCTCCTTGGTCAGGTAGGCGATGTCCCCGGAGTCCAGGCGGATGCCGCATTTGGTGATGCCCCTGGGGCGCAGGACCTCGTTGAAGGCCCGGATGGCGTCGGGGACGCCGCTTTTCAGGGTGTTGTAGGTGTCCACCAGCAGCACGGCGTTGGTGGGGTAGATCTCGCAGTAGGTCCGGAAGGCCTCATACTGGGTGTCGAACATCTGGACCCAGGAGTGAGCCATGGTCCCGGCGGCGGGGACGCCGTAGAGCTGGTCGCTGATGGCGCAGGCCGTGCCGTGGACGCCGCCGATATAGGCCGCCCGTGCGCCCACCACCGCGCCGTCCACCCCCTGGGCCCGGCGGGAGCCGAACTCCAGAACGGTGCGGCCCTGGGCGGCGCGGACCACCCGGTTGGCCTTGGTGGCGATGAGGGACTGGTGGTTGATCGCCAGCAGGGCGTAGGTCTCGATGAGCTGGGCCTGGGAGGCGGGGGCGCGGACGGTGACCAGAGGCTCCCCGGGGAAGACCGGGGTGCCCTCGGGGACCGCCCAGATGTCGCCGGTGAACTGGAAGTTCCGGAGGTAGTCCAGAAAGTCCTCCTGGAAGAGGTTCTTGCCGCGGAGGTAGGCGATGTCCTCCTCGTCAAAGTGGAGATCCCGGATGTAATCTACCAGCTGCTCCAGACCGGCGGCGATGGCAAAGCCGCCGCCGTCGGGCACCCGGCGGAAAAAGACGTCGAAATAGGTGATGCGCTCCTGCATCCCCTGTCGGAAATAACCGTTGGCCATGGTCATCTCATAAAAGTCAAACAGCATGGAGAGATTGAGCGGTTGGTTGCGTTCCATAGCGTGCGCTCCTCGATTTCTGTACAGAATGGACGGGCGGTCCTGGGCCCGTCCCCTATATAGTATATCTTTTTCATCGGATTTGCAACGATGGAATTGACAATTCTTTCACTTTCTACTAAGATAAGGAGACAGCCGGGGCCGTTTTGAGAGGGCTCCGGGGGAGGAGGACACTGCTATGTCCATTATTTTGGGTATCGATATCGGCGGCTCCACCACGAAGATCGTGGGGCTCCGGTCGGACGGGACCACCATCGCCATGCACCGGGTACAGGCTCAGGACCCCATCACGTCCCTCTACGGGGCCATGGGGAACTTCCTGTTTACCAACCGCCTCCAGCTGGGGGACGTGTCCCGGATCGCGCTGACGGGGGTGGGGGCCTCTTACATTGACAGCGACATCTACGGCATCCCCACGGAGAAGGTGGAGGAATTCGCTGCCGTGGGCGTGGGCGGGCTGGCCCTCAGCGGGCAGGACCGGGCCGTGGTGGTCAGCATGGGTACCGGCACCGCTTTCATCTGGGCGGAGAAGGGAAAGCCCGTGCGGCACCTGTGCGGCTCCGGCGTGGGGGGCGGCACCTTGGCGGGGCTTTGCTCCCGGCTGTGCGGCACCCGGAAGTACCAGCAGATCGTGAAGCTGGCCTCGGAGGGGGACGTGGCCCGGGTGGACCTGACGGTGGGAGACCTGACCCGGAACAGCCATCCGTCCCTGCCGCTGGATATCACGGCGGCGAACTTCGGGAACGTCTCCGACGACGCAGCGGCGGGGGATTTTGCCGCCGGGGCCATCAATATGGTCTTGCAGTCCATCGGGACGACCGCGGTGATGGCCTGCCGGTTCTGTAACTGCGAGACGGCGGTGCTGACGGGGTTCATGTCCAATCTGCCCCAGGCGCGGGAGTGCTTCGATCTGTTTACGCGGCTCCATGGGATACAGTTCGTTATCCCGGATAGCGCCACCCACGCCACATCTATTGGCGCGGCGCTGCATCTGGTGGAGTGACGTATGACGCTGCGGGAGTTTTTTGAGGAGAATCCAGTGTGCGCGGTTGCCTTTTCCGGCGGCGTGGACTCGGCGGTGCTGCTGTCCGCCGCGGCGGCTTACGGGCGGAAGACGGCGGCGTATTTTGTGCGGACGGTTTTTCAGCCGGGATTCGAGCTGGAGGACGCCCGGGAAACCGCCGGGCGGCTGGGCGTGGAGCTGCGGGTGCTGGAGGCTGACATTCTGGCGGTCCCGGAGGTCGCGGCCAATCCGGCGGACCGGTGCTACTACTGCAAGCGGGCGCTGTTCACCCGGCTGCTGGAGGAGGCGGCGCGGGACGGGTTCCCGGTGGTGCTGGACGGCGGCAACGCCTCCGACGACGCCGGGGACCGGCCCGGTATGCGGGCGCTGGCGGAGCTGGGGATACGGTCCCCGCTGCGGGAGTGCGGCATCGGGAAGGCCGAGGTGCGGCGTATGGCCCGGGAGGCGGGTCTCAGGGTATGGGACAAGCCTTCCTATGCTTGTCTGGCGACGCGGGTCCCGGCGGGGACGGCAGTCTCGGCGGCAGCTCTGGCGCGAGTGGAACGGGGAGAGACGGCGCTGATGGCTTTGGGATTTTCCGATTTCCGTCTGCGGCTGCGTGAGGAGGACGGGCTGCTCCAGGTCAGGGAGGAACAGCTGGAGATGGCCCGGAGGCTGCTGCTGGAGATCCGGGAGCGTCTGGCGGGAGACTTCCGGACGGTCTGGCTGGATGAAGCGCCGAGAGAGAGCCGGGAGACATGACGGATATGGGAAGAGCGGTCCGGTGGAGTCACCGGGCCGCTCTTTTAAGATTTATGGTGGGGAGCTGGGGGATCAGGGTGCCGGAGGCTCCCAGAAGCAGGAACAGGCCCGCGTGACAGCGGACGGTCAGGAACAGGGCGGCGGCGGTGAGGAGGAGGGCGCAGAGGAGGCCGGTGCGGCGGCTCACGGTGTCCGCAGTCAGAGGCTCCCAGAGCCAGCTCACCAGAAGGTGCAGGGCGCGTCCGCCGTCCAGGGCGGGGATGGGCAGGAGGTTGAAGCAGCCCAGGACAAGGTTGGAGCCCGCCGCCGTGAAATGGCCCGTCAGCCGTGCCAGGAGAAGGGCCAGGGTCAGGTTGACCGCCGGGCCCGCCAGAGTGCAGGCGATTTCGCGGGGATAGGACAGGCGGCGGGTATCGGCCCGGATCTCCGCGCCGAAGGCGTTCAGCCGCAGGCGCTCCACCCGCGCTCCCGCCAGCCACAGGGCCGAGAGATGCCCCAGTTCATGACACGCCGCCGCCAGAAGCACCGGCGGCAGCGCCGGACCGGCTCCCCCCAGCAGGGCCAGGACGATGAGGGCTGCGAACCCCCAGCCCAGTTCCAGTTTACCCCACTTCCACATAGTAAATGGGGTTCAGATACAGGGCTCCGTCGTGGAGTTCGAAATGAAGGTGGGGGCCGGTGACCAGGCCGGTATCCCCCACCTCGGCTATTTTCTCCCCCATGGCGACGCTCCCGGAGGAGGCGGTGATCCGGCTGCAGTGGGCGTACAGGGTGATATAGCCGCCCTCGTGCTGGAGCATGATATAGTTGCCCAGGGTGCTGCTCTCCCCGGAGGCGTAGACCTCCCCGGCGGCGAAGGCCAGCACATCCGTGCCGGTATTGGCCGCCAGATCGACGCCGTAGTGGAATCTGCTGCCCCCCTCCACCGGATGCTCCCGCCAGCCGAAGGTGGAGGTGAGATGGCCCAGGACCGGAGTGCAGTGGGGAAAGCCCAGGTTGCGCTGCTCCAGGCTGGCGTTCTCCGGCATGGCGGCCATGGTGTAGAGATGGAATGCCTCCGCCGTGGCGGTGTCGTCCTCCTCAGGGGGAGACTCCGGGGCCTCGGGGGGCTGTGATCCGCCTCCGTCCCCCGCCGGGTGGGCGATGGAGCCGGAGGCGCTTTCGGGCGAGATCAGCAGCTCCCGCATCACCGCCTTGTCCGCCTCCGGCAGCTCCAGGGCTCCGAAGCGGAGAATGCGTGTGTTCGAACCGGAGGGACCGGCGGCGGTATTGCTTGCGGGCCGGGAGTCCTCCTCCGGCCGGGCCTCCGGAACGGGACCGTCCTCCGGGGCGGGGTCGTGCTGCTGCTCCAGATCGGGGTCGGGGTTAAAGACGGCGGTGTAGGCCTCCTGCAGGGAGTCGCCTACGGAACGCTCGCCGCTGACGGCCCGGCCTACAGCGGCGAAGGCCTCCCGGAAATCCGCGTCCCGGCCGATGAGCTGCCGGGCGGAGCCCGCCAGGCGCTCCACCGCCTCGGGAAACAGCAGCTTCGCCGCTACCAGCAGGACGAAAATCACGCCGCAGACGATCAGCCGGACCGGCGTCTGGTTCTCCGCGCCGCCCCGGCGGCGGCTTCTGGTCCGGCGCAGCTGCTGGGCACGGCGGCGCTGGGCATTGGCTGATGACAATGGTATCCCCCCTTTTTGACGCTAGTTTATGCGAAAAAATGGAGGGATATGCCTGCGCGGCGGCGCGGCAGGAACAGGATTGTAATATGATGGTATATTTGCTATACTGAGATAAAAGCATATAGGGAGATGATCGTGATGCTACTTGCATGCAAAACGCCGGAGGAGCTGGATATCCCAAAGCTTCTGGCGATCTACCGCTCCGACTCCCTGGAGAACTGCCGGGGCATGTATCCGGAGGAGCCCACCGTGGAGGTTGCACTGGCCCGCTATGAAGCGGGGTACGCGGCGTTCATGCGAAGTGAGTTTTTTGCCCGGCCGGGACGGCTGTGGATGGTGGAGACGGAGGACGGCCTCTGGGCCAGCGCCCTGCGGCTGCTGCCTTTTGAGGAGGCGAACACTTGGAAGCTTGAGGCCCTGGCGACCCATCCGGACCACCTAAGGCGCGGGTATGCCGCCCGGCTGCTGGCGGACACGATCCGATATCTGGAAGAACACTATGGGGTGGCCGCGCTGCTCTCCAGCGTGGGGAAGAGCAACACAGCCTCTCTGCAAACCCATCTGCGCGCCGGCTTTGTCTGGGAGGGAGAAGCCCAACTGGAGGACGGCTGGCGGTATACGATGGCCTACCGCTCACCCCAGGGAGACAGGTCTGCCGGAACCGGCGCGTCCAGCGTCAGGCCGTCCGGTGTGACCAGACAGTCATAGGCGTATACGTCCACCCCGTTTCCGGCGGCCTCCCGCAGGGCCGCGCCGAAGGCGGGGTGGGTGGCGTCGTTGGGCCGGAACCGGGTGGGCCCTTTCATCTGAATGACAAAGAAGACTGCCGCGCGGTGGCCCTGTTCCACCGCCCGCTGGAGGCCCCGAAGGTGCTTCACACCCCGCTCCGTAGGCGCGTCGGGGAAACGAACCTCGCCGTCCTCCTCCAGGGTCACGCCCTTGACCTCTACGAAGATTTTTCCTTGGGCGTCTTCTAAAAGGAAGTCGAAGCGGGAATCCTCCCAGGTGAACTCAGGCCGGATGGCGGTGAGGTCCGGCAGGAAGTTCCCCGCTGCCGCCCATTCGCCGAAGACCTTGTTGGGGGCCTGAGCGTCCATATTGATGAGCAGGCCCCCCTTCTCCACGGCGACGAGGTCGTATTTCGTTTTCCGGGCCGGGTTGGCGGAGGACTCCAGGTAAACGGCGGCGCCGGGGACCAGAAGCTCCCGGCAGCGGCCCGTGTTCTTCACGTGGCATACCTCCGTGCGCCCGTTCAGGTCCACATGGGCGATGAAGCGGTTGGGGCGGGCGAGGAACCGGGCCCGCTGGATGGCTTGATAACGCATACGCGCTCTCCTTCTGTTGGGAAGACTGTAACGGTATCATACCACAGCGGGAGTGAAAAGGAAAGCGTCTGTCCGGCTCGAAAACTTGTCGGAAATGTGCAGGGAAAGGTATTGAAATTTTCCGGAAAGTTTGCTATACTAAAAACAATTTCGCGCGCGTGAAAATTGTCAGGATTTTCACGAGGAACCAGGCGGCCCGCTGTCCGGCGGACTGCCAACATTTGTGAGAAGGAGGAACCACCTGATGCCTGAACCGTCAATTCCGTTCGTCATTCTGATGGGTGTAGGAGTCGTCTTTATCGGCCTGATCTGCATCATTCTCCTCTGTATGGCCATGAGCGCCATCTGCAGATCCATGGGAGACAAGACGCCCGCTCCGGCGCCGGCTGCCGCGGCCCCTGCCGCCCCCGCCGCTCCCGCCGGGAACATCCCCAACCGCCAGGCCATGGTCGCGGCGATTGCCGTCGCCGTCGCGGAGGAAATGGGGACCGATCCCGCCGGTATCCGTATCCTGTCCATTAAACAACTTTAATTGAGAAGAGAGGAAAAGAGTCATGAAAAAGTACAAGGTAAATGTGAACGGCACCGTTTATGAGGTCACTGTCGAGGCCATGGACGGCGCTGCCCCCGTAGCTGCGGCTCCCGCCGCCGCTCCCGCTCCTGCCGCCGCCGCTCCCGCAGGCGGCGAGAAGGTCTCCGCCCCCATGCCCGGCACCATCCTGGACGTGCGCGTCAGCAACGGCCAGACCGTGAAGAAGGGCGACATCCTCTTTATTCTCGAGGCCATGAAGATGGAGAACGAGATCATGGCGCCCTGCGGCGGCACCATTGCTTCCGTCAGCGTCACCAAGGGCGCGGCGGTGGATTCCGGCGCTCTGCTGTGCGTGATCGGCTAAGGCCGGGACGCTGGGAGGAATATTAAATGGAAGCTATCATGAATTTCATTCAGGCGACCGGCTTCTATCAGATTGCCACGGGGGACTGGAAGGTCTTGATTATGATGGTCATCGCCTTCGTCCTGCTGTACCTGGCGATTGTGAAGAAGTTCGAGCCCCTGCTGCTGCTGCCGATTGCCTTCGGTATGCTCATCACCAACCTGCCCGGCGCGGAGATGTATCATGAGATTCTCTTTGCCGGCGGACACGTCAACTGGGAGATCTTCGGCGGTCATCCCATTGACCAGGCGTTTATTGACAAATTGAATGACTTGAGGGTATCCCCCGATGTCATCAATACGGTGCAGATGGGACAGACCATCTCCGTGGGCCTGCTTGACATACTGTATCTGGGCGTCAAGCTGGGCATCTACCCCTGCCTCATCTTCATGGGCGTGGGCGCGGGCACCGACTTCGGTCCCCTGATCGCCAACCCCAAGACCCTGCTGCTGGGCGCGGCCGCCCAGCTGGGTATCTTCATGACCTACGCGGGCTGCCGCCTGTCCGGCATGATCCCGGGCTTTGACGGATTCACCTCCGCAGAGGCCAGCTCCATCGGCATCATCGGCGGTGCGGACGGCCCCACGGCCATCTTTGTCACCAGCCGTCTGGCTCCTCATCTGCTGGGGCCCATCGCCGTTGCGGCATACAGCTACATGGCCCTGGTGCCGGTCATTCAGCCCCCCATCATGCGGGCGCTGACCAGCGAGGCGGAGCGGAAGATCGTGATGCGCCCCCTGCGTCAGGTTTCCAAGCGTGAGAAAATCCTGTTCCCCATTGTCGTTACCGTGTTCGTGGCCCTGCTGGTGCCCTCCGCCGGTCCTCTGATCGCCTGCCTGATGCTGGGCAACCTGTTCAAGGAGTCCGGCGTGGTGGAGCGTCTGAACAAGACCGCCCAGAACGAGCTGATGAATATCGTCACCATCTTCCTGGGCATCTCCGTGGGCGCTACCGCTACCGCCACCACCTTCCTGTCCTTCCAGACCATCGCCATCATGTTCATGGGCGTTGTGGCCTTTGGATTCGGTACGGCGGGCGGCGTGCTGCTGGCCAAGTTCATGAACCTGTTCCTCAAGGAGAAGATCAATCCCCTTATCGGCTCCGCCGGTGTGTCTGCGGTGCCTATGGCGGCCCGCGTGTCTCAGGTGGAGGGTCAGAAGGCCAACCCGGCCAACTTCCTGCTGATGCACGCTATGGGACCCAACGTCGCCGGCGTGATTGGTTCCGCCATCGCCGCCGGTGTGCTGATGGCGCTGTTCGGTTAATGGTTCTCTGCGCCGCTGCGCGGCGCATGGCAAGCTGTTTCGTTTCGGAGGCCCGGGGCTTACGCAGCCCCGGACTCCGCGCCTACTTTTGCCCCGCGGCAAAAGTAGGCAAAAACGCGCCAGAACCATATGGTTCTGGACTCCTTTTACGGGGGAGCAAAGGGCTGTGCGGCGGGGTTTCTGGTTAGGCGAAGCCTCCGAATTTGCAGTTCTTCTTCTGCCACTCTGGTACTTGTAGAACTTCGCCTGTCGGCCTTTCAAAGAGAGACTGCCTGCAAGTGGCACCTGTTCTAACGAACCAGCCAGCAACTTGCACCCCGGCGAGCCCGCCCCGCTAAAACGGTAGGGGCCAGCAGTTACCACGCCGAAATAGCCGCAGAAGACTGGCAGAGCGGATGGTAGTAAGTTTAGACCAAACTGTCTGTGCCTCGGGCGCAAACCAATAACCCCCGTAATGAAGGAGGATTCTTAAGGAACGTAGTTCCTTAAGCGACCTTTTGCTTCTTTTCGTTCGCACGAAAAGAAGGTCCCCGCCCCTGGTGGGGCGGAAAAAGCCTCCGCCGCCGTGAAACGGCGGCATAAGAAAGGAGCAATTCAATGGAAACAATGGAATTTCTGTCCAAGAAACCCCTCTTAATTACTGATACCATCCTCCGTGATGCCCACCAGTCCCAGGCCGCTACCCGCATGACCATCGAGGACATGCTCCCCGCCTGCGAGATCCTGGACTCCATCGGCTACTACTCCCTGGAGTGCTGGGGCGGCGCTACCTTTGACGTTTGTATGCGCTTCCTCAACGAGGATCCCTGGGAGCGGCTGCGCACCCTGCGCAAGCATCTGCCCAACACCAAGCTGCAGATGCTCTTCCGCGGCCAGAACATCTTGGGCTACAAGCACTACGCCGACGACGTGGTGGATGCTTTCTGCCGCAAGTCCATTGAGAACGGCATCGACATCATCCGCATCTTCGACGCCCTCAACGATGTACGCAACCTGGAGCAGGCCATCAAGTCTACCAAGAAGTATGGCGGCACCGTGGAGGCTACCCTGTCCTACACCATCTCCCCCATCCACAACGAGGACTACTTCGTGAAGATGGCCAAGGAGCTGGAGCAGATGGGCGCGGACACCCTGTGCATCAAGGACATGGCCAACCTGCTGCTGCCCATGGACGCTTACTCTCTGGTCAAGCGGCTCAAGGAGAGCGTCAAGATGCCCATCCACCTGCACACCCACAACACCACCGGTACCGGCGACATGGTGTACCTCATGGCCGCCTACGCCGGCGTGGATATCGTGGATACCGCTCTGAGCCCCCTGGCCAACGGTACCGCCCAGCCCTCCACCGAGTCCCTGGTGGCAACCCTCCAGGGCACCGTCCGGGATACCGGTCTGGATCTGAACAAGATGAGCGACGCCGCCGTCCACTTCCGGAAGGTGGCCCAGCGCCTGAAGGACACCGGCTCTCTGGACCCCAAGGTGCTGAATGTGGATACCAATACCCTGCTCTATCAGGTGCCCGGCGGCATGCTGTCCAACCTTATCAGCCAGCTGAAGCAGGCCGGTAAGGAGGATAAGTATTACGACGTGCTGGCGGAGATTCCCCGCGTCCGTGAGGACTACGGCTATCCCCCGCTGGTGACCCCCTCCTCTCAGATCGTGGGTACCCAGGCCGTGATGAACGTCATCATGGGCGAGCGCTACAAGACCTTCACCAAGGAGTCCCGGGCCGTCCTGAAGGGCGAGTACGGCGCTCTGCCCGGCAAGGTCAACGAGAAGGTCCGGGAGAAGGCCGGAATCAAGCCTGACGAGGTCATCACGTGCCGTCCGGCGGATCTGCTGGAGCCTGAGCTGGAGAAGTACAAGGCCGAGTTCAAGGACCTGGCCAAGAGTGAGGAGGACGTGCTGAGCCTGGCCCTGTTCCCCCAGGTGGCCCCCAAGTTCCTGGCCTGGAGAGACGGCCCTCACGACGAGCCCAAGGCCGCTCCCGCCCCTGCCGCCGCAAAGCCCGCCGCCGATCCCAATGCGGTGCGCGAGCTGTACGTGGACGATAAGAGCATCTGATCTTTTATAGTGTAACAGGAGGACCATCCGTAGGATGGCCCTCCTGTTTTGGTATGTAGCGGTCTTAGGGAAAGACCGGGGAAAATATTACAGAAGGAGGCACAACCAACGGGGCGGTTTGGCAGTCTTTATAGGTGAAAGCCGGTTTTCATGAAATCTGACAAATCTGGAGGTGATCGGATTGACGGATGAGGAGCTGCTGGGGCTCTATTTTGCCCGCTCAGAGGAGGCCATCCGGGTTACGGGGATGGTGTATGGGCCCTACTGCCGGGCTATCGCTCTGCGGATCCTGGACAGCGAGGAGGATGCGGAGGAGTGTCTGGCGGACGTGTGGCTGCGGGTCTGGAACGCCGTTCCGCCGGAGAGGCCGGAGCATTTCAAGGGCTGGCTGGGCGTTATTACCCGGAACCAGGCGCTGACCCTTCTGCGCTTCAGGGAGCGGAGGCCCCGGCAGGCAGATGAGGCTGCTCTGGAGCTGGCTCTGTCCCTGTCCGGCGGGCCGGAGGCCGAGCTGGAGGCCAGGGAGCTGGGCCGGGCCGTCTCCGCTTTCCTTGCGGGCCAGCCGGAGAGGAACCGGGGCGTGTTCCTCCGCCGGTACTGGTACGGCGACACGGTGGAGGAGGCCGCACGGTGGGCGGGCTGGAGCCTCAGCCGGACGAAATCGGCGCTGTTCCGGATGCGGAAGAAATTGAAGGACTATCTGAAAAAGGAGGGGCTTTATCATGAATAAGGACAAGATCATGGAAGCGATGGATCACATTGACCCCGCGCTGGTCGAGGAGGCGGGACTTGAGCTTTCCGTGGTGAAACGGGGCCGGAGAGGATGGAGCCGGGCGGCTGTCATCGCCGCGTGCCTGTGCGCCGTGCTGGCGGGGACAGCGGTGGCGGTGGAGCTGTCCGGGGTGCGGATCGTGGATATCTGGAATAATGAGATGAGGGCCACCGGTCCGGACGGTACTCTGGAAGAGGTTTCCGGCGTTACCATCAGCAGAGATATCCGGTATTTTTCCATTGACGAACTCTCTCAGCAAATCATGGAATTGGACCAGGGATTTACGGAGCCCGCCGCCAGAACGTTCTCCTCCTGGGAAAAAATGGAGGACTTTGTGGGGATCCGGGTTATGGAAAACCCCGTGCTGGATGAAGCCCATTCGGGCGGCGCTATGGATGTAGGCCTGCCGGACGGTAAGGGCAGGTTTGTGGCCCGCTTCAGTCCAGGCCCTGGACATGCCGCTGACGGTGTAACGCCGATGGACGGCATCGTGGCTGTCAGGATGTATGGCTGCTACTCTCTTCGCAGCGGCAGCCCGGAACTGCACCCCTGGGGTGGGGTCGACATTACTGTTTCTGCGGAACTGGCGATCGACACGGAGAACAGTTTCCTTGATGAGATGGAGCTGCTCTATTCGGATGACGCAGCCGCTGTTCAGGAGACTTATGTGACCCCCAGCGGTCTGAACGTCCTGATATCCAAAACGGAAATCCCGGAACAGGAAGGCGGCAGCGTGCCAAGTCCGGCTGTTGACTGGTATACCGCGTACTTCACATTGGACGGTATTTTCTTCCGTATCAGCGCCGTAGATTACAAGGACTTCAATGGCGGGAATATCCCTGCCGGGCTGGTGGAGGAGACCCTGAAAGAGGTTCTGGACGGCTTTGTCTGTTAGACAGAGGCATGAGGCGGGACGGAACAGTTCCGATACAGGGAGAAGGGGGAGCGGCAAGGATGCCGCTCCCCCGGTTTTTGTCCGCCTTGCAGTCGGCGGCCGCTTGTGGTATGATAGGGGAAAACATGAGGGGAGATACAAAAATGAAGGAAAAGGTACTGCTGTTAGGCGCAAATGGACTGGTGGGACGGGCGGTGGCCGCCGCCCTGCGGGAGGACTATCAGATCATCCCCGCGGCGGGGCACGGTACGCCGGAGGGCGGGTACTGCCTGCCGGTGGAGGCGCCGGGACGGCTGGCGGAGGTACTGGAGCGGGAAGCGCCGGAGATCGTGATTTCCTCTGTTCGGGGGGATTTTGGGCAGCAGATGGCCTTCCATGAGGCACTGGCGGAAAGGCTGGCGGGGAGTGGGGCGCGGCTGCTGTATGTGTCTACGGCGAACGTGTTTGACGGGGATCTGTCGCGGCCCCGGAGGGAAGTGGATGAGCCCACGCCGGAGTCGGAATATGGCGTTTTTAAGCGGGACTGCGAGGCCATGCTGGAGGAAAGGCTGGGGGAGCGGCTGAGCGTTTTCCGGCTGCCTTCCGTGTGGTCGGAGGACTGTCCCAGACTCAGGATGCTGGAGAGGCACAGCCGGAGCGGGGAGCCCCATCACACCTGGCGGGGGGATACGGTGAATGTTGCGCTGGCGAGACAGGTGGGGGACTGGGCGCGGTATGTGCTGGGGCATGGACTGCGGGGAATCTTCCACGTGGGGACCACGGATATGGCGGACTACTTTGCGTTTGAGAAGATGGTCTGCGAGGCGCTGGGCATTCCGGAGCCGGTGTTTGAGATCGAGGAAGTCGGATGGGAAGCATACCAGGCGGTGCTGCCGGGGAGGGAGGAAATCCCGGAGGAGCTGCAAATGACGGTGGCGCAGGTATTGGAGAGCCTGCGGGACGGCAGACGTTAAGAGGAGAATGTATGGAAAGACGGAAAGAGATCAACGGCAGGCTGGTCCGGTGGATCGCGGAGAAGGCGGAGCGGGAATATGCGGAGGATATCAGCCTGGTACTGATATATGGGTCCTATGTCAACGGTACGGCCAACAGCAGGTCGGATGTGGACTGCTGCTTTATTCCGAAGACGGAACGCGGATATGAGATGGCGGCGGGGTTTATCCTGGAGGGTGTGGGGTATGACATATTCCCGATGTCCTGGGAGCGGATAGAGCGGATCGCCTGTCTGCGGGAGAACTTGACGCCGCTGGTGGGAGATGCTGAGATCATTTTCTGCGGCAGTGCGGAGGACATGGCGCGGTTTCAGGGAATGCAGGAGAAATTGCGGTGCTGTCTGGCTGACGGTGCGTACGTCCGGGAGATTGCAGAGGAGCGGTGCAGGGAGGCAGGGCGGCTCTGCGGGATGCTGGAGCGTGTACGTACGGAGACGGAGGCATGGAAGCTTGCGGGAATGGTCATCATGACGCTGGCAGATGCGGTGGCAGTATTCCAACATGGGTACTTCCATTTTGGCTTGAAGCAGCAATTTGAGGACCTGATGAAGCTCCGGGAAGTGCCGGAGGAGATCGTGGAGGGGTACAGGAGCGTGGTGAAAGCATCCAGCGGAGACGAAGCGGCGGCTTGCGCCAGAAAGATGCTGGCGGATGTTTGCAGGCATCTGGGGATCGCGGTGCCGGTACAGGCGGCGGCGGTGGAGGATGCAAGTCCGGGAGGAGGCGCCATCGACGGAATGCAGCTTGCGGGACTCTATGAGGAGATCAGTTCGACCTTTAATAAAATTTACGTGTGCTGTGAGGCGGGGAATGCGGTTTTGGCGTTTCTCTCGGCAGTGTGTTTGCAGAGGGAATTAGACGAGGTGGGTGAGTATGATCTGCTGGAGGCGTACGACCATAGAGCGCTGGACAGGCTGGCGGAGGCCGCCCGGAGGATCGAGGCAGAGTTTGTTGGCTTGATCGAGGAGAGCGGCGGGCGTATCCGGCGGTATGGAAGCTTTGAGGAGTTTGCGGCACATAGGGGATGTTAACTATTCGGGCGGAATTGCATGAGCTGCCTGGTGGATTTGGGGGACGAGGGACGGTATAATGGGGACATCCTAAGAAGAAAGAGGTGCCATGATGAATTTGGGAAGCAACCTGTTCCGGGCGCGTAAGAAATGCGGGCTCTCTCAGGAGGAGGTGGCGGAAAAGCTGGGGGTGAGCCGTCAGACCATATCCAAGTGGGAAACCAGTGAGACGCTGCCCGACATCCGGCAGTCCAAACGGCTGGCGCTCTTGTACCGCCTGTCGCTGGACGAACTAATCGACTTTGATATGGATATTCAGGAGGTGGAGCAGGCCATTGAGCGGACCAGTGCCGCTCTGGAGGAAAAAATCGATTGGACAAAGGCCTGGGGCAAAAAATACCCCATCCTGCTGACCTACCGGCAGGATGTGAACGTGGACAACTACGCCGTACAGCTGTCCGCAATGATCGCAGATCTAAAAAGCAGCTACGGCTACAGTGAGCTGGACGCCTTCCTGGTATTGAAGGATATTCTGGCCGCCGTCTGGAAGAGCCGGAAACAGCGGGAAAAGGCGTAAGGCAGCCGGAGAGGTCCGATAACGGGGGCGCGGGAGCGCCGGAAATAAAAAAGATGCACCGCTGCGCGGTGCATCTTTTTGGGAACTTGTCCGGCACAACGGACGCCGGCAGTTTGCAAGTTAACTCCTAGTGAGGCCTCATTTTGCGATATATCCCGTCCTTGCAAGACGGTCGATCGCTGAATCGATCCTCTTTTCCGAATACTTATTCCCCTTGATTTTAATAACTCCCAGTTTTACAGCAGATACATCTTTTTTTGCCTGCAAATAGACATAAAGCGACGTGGCCAACAGCTCCAGCTCGCTTGGGGAATCCTTGGCAAATTCATCTATAACCTCATTGACAATTGCATCATTATAGGGCTCACGTTCCAGAACGGATGTATCTGCCACAGAAATCAAATGTTCCATAGGGGTATAATGGATTTGCAAAATGCCCTCGTCACTTAATTCTCTAACCGCAAAATCTAAATCCGCACTATATGGCCCATAGAAATGAATTCCGTAATCACAGCCAAGGTCTATCTGCTTTGCCTGAATCAGGAACACAATTTTTTGAAGTGTTTTTTTACACGGCGGAGCGTTTTCCTTCGTTATCCTGTTGACGATATTTACAATTGCATGATTATTGACCATGAATAATCCTCCGAATTTCAATCGCTTTGTAAGCGCTCTATTTCTGCCAATACCTCCCCGACGATGTCCTTGCCTGCATAAATGCGATGGATGTTAATGGGCCTTACGATAGATTCTAAAATAATGGACTCTTCCATAATATTTGTCACAGCGCGCGTCTGTGGATCAAGAATCATAATACCCTTTCCGCTGTCATCCTGAGGTGCAAGCAGCACCGGCGCAAGCTTATGTGCAGCTTTATCAACACTGTCGTAGGCAACTTGGTCTCCATATGCCTCTTGCAGGATTTTATAGATCACTTTGGCATTTGTCTTTTCACCTTTTCCTGCATGAGCTTTTGATTCAAATACACATGTCATAATTTCTCGCTGCTTAAAGGCAATGACCTCCGGTGCCTCCGAATCTGCAATCAAGCTGAGAATTCGAGAATCATTCCATTTCAAATACTCGTGAACTTCCGTTGGATACTTTCCATTTGGGAGGATCGCTTTCAAACTTTTGACCAGAACCTTGTCCAAATATCTGCGTGTCTTATGGAAATAAACCTGGATAAACATAAAATATCTCGCAAGCACGAATTCCTCTAAGGCCTGGACACCTCCCCTCTCAATAGCAAGCTGTAGTGTGTGGTCATCTTTATAGACAGTCAATGTTGAAATAAATCTATTCAGATCATATTTGCCATAAGTAACGCCACAATACAAAGAGTCCCTCAACAAATAATCCATCTTATCGCAGTCAAGCTCGCCATCCATAAAGCTTTGCAAAAAGAGAAAATCAGGAACGACAAATTTCTCATCTGTAACCTGTTTTCCCTCATAAATCATCCAAACAAGCTCTGGCGTGATATCATAAGCTTCACCATATTCCTGCTGAAACTTCGAGCCAATCCTGCGAATATGATCTGCGATCTCAGTTTCAGTAATAATAATCCGTGTAAAATCTTCATGCTTTTGCCCATTCTCAAACAATTCCTCAGATGCATGAGAAAAAGGAGCATGTCCCAAATCATGGGTCAGTCCAATAATCCGGAGCAATTGCCGGTACCACGCCGTCTTACGCCGGTTTTCCTCCATATGATCTGAAAAGAGGTTCGGCGTTTTTTGCGTCACAGAATCAAATGCGCGGGAGGTCAAGTGCATAGTACCGATAGAATGTCCAAACCGTGTATGTTCAGCGCCATGATAAACCAAATATGTGGTAGCTAATTGATGTATATTGCGTAATCGCTGAAAGGGAGCTGAGTTTATGATTTTTAATTCATCTTCAGAAACATCAATGAATCCATGGACAGGATCTCTAAATTGGTACATAGGCACTCTCCTTTTGTAAAGGGAGACATAGTTTTTTTATTTTAACAGAAATGTATACAGATTTCAATCCCTTGATTGTGGATATCCTTTCAGGCCTCCCGGTCCGAAGGGCTTTTTTATCCAATTCATGACATCAGTACGCCTTCTCCACGCCGCCGGAGCAACCCCCACCGATTTGGTGAACTCCTTGTTATCATCGGGAAACCATATATATAGTCGAAGCAGTTGAAAATCGGTAAAGTTCGGCGGCCAAAACAGGGCGTGGACTTCGTTGTTGTCCTTGGCGGGCGTCAGTCCGCCTGCGTCCTCCGCCTCGCCACACCCGGTTTTCCCTCGCCTCCTTTTTACCGATTCTCAACTGCTTCGACTATACTATAGGAAAAACAGAATATGCAACCGCTGGTTGCGGAAGTTTCAAGCGCAGTTGATAGCGTGCTGCGGGAAATGGCGGTATGATTTTGGCAAGGAGGTAAGAGAATGTTGTCTGAAAAAATCTATTCACTCAGGCGGAAGAATGGACTTTCACAGGAGCAGCTTGCGGAAAAAATCGGTGTTTCACGGCAAGCGGTATCAAAATGGGAGGGAGGGCTGTCCACCCCGGAATTGGACAAGCTCAGGGCGCTGAGCGAATGCTTTCAAATTACAATGGACGAGCTGACCGAAAACCAGACGATCCATGGTTCCGGCGATGCAGACAGGGAGGAACAGGCCCCGGCTCCCGGCAAAGGGGGAGAGAGCAGACTGGGCGTTTGCCTCTGCGTGACAGGCGCCGTCTGTCTGATCCTGTTTGGCGTCTTGACCGTTATGCGCCCATCGACTGTTGACCGGATCAGCGGCTCATCGGCGGTCGCCCTGAACGGAACGGGAATGCTCATTCTCCTGTTTGTGCTGCTGATGGTTTCAGGAATGCGGATGATGTTTAAGAAAAAATAAGAACCTGTATTCAGGAGGTAACACGATGAAGAAATACAAGCGGCTGACCTGTCTTTTTGCCGTTCTTGCGGCGCTGCTTTCGCATGTCATGTGCGCCGCGGTTGCATACAGCTACTGCGCGCTTCAATGGGGCGGACAATACGCCGGATGCAGCGCCCCGGCCGGCACAGCGTTTCTGCTGTGCATTCCATACGGGATTGGCGTGCTGATATGCGCCGCCTCGGCCTGGCTTTTCAATGTAAAGTCTCAGCAGTCCGTATAAGCGGCGACGCTCTTGAAGGCGTTCTTTCCAGCGGAATTTCTTATCTTTCGCGCCGGCCTGCCGATATGTTAGTATAAGCAGCCATCAAAACCGCCGCGGCGGTTTGATAAGAAGGGAGGCCCCAGGAATGAACGAGCTGGCCATTGGCAGAAGAAAGGACGCCGCCATTTTCCGGCAGCAGGGGACGGTCAAGGCGGAGAAGAAGGCCGCCGCCACCTCCGCGCAAAAAGCGGAGAAGCCTGTAAGCAGCGCCGCCTCGGACTCCGTGCGGCAGCGGATGACCGGGAGCGTCCGCGCGGAGGCCCTCTCCCGTGAGAGCCGCCGGACGCTTCAGGCGGGCGAAGCCGTGCTGTCTGAGATACAGGAGCGTCTGGGCCGTCTGGCGGAGCTGGCGGAAAAGGCCGCCGGCGGCGGCGAGGAGGACCGGGCCGCCCTCCAGAAGGAGCTGACGCGCCTGCTGGGGGAGATCGACCGGATGGCCGGGAGCGCCGCCGGGGATAAATCCCTGTTCGTGAGCGGAGACCCGGACGCCGCCGGAGGCGCGGACGCCCTCCCCGCGTGGCTTCTCAACGGTATTGCCCAAGGAGCGGTCTCCCCGGAGCGCCTGCTGTCCGCCCTGGGCCTGGACCAGACCGCCAGCGGAGCGGACATTCTGGCTGCCATCATGGGCAGCTCGCCCGAGGGAAACGCCGCCGTGGGCTATCTGGCCGCCCTGTACCTGGGCGCGGTGATCTCCGGCGGAGGCCAGACTGAAAATCCGGACCCCTCTTTGGCCCTGGACGGCCTCCGGCAGCTGCTGGCGGCGGTGGAGAGCGGCGTCCCCCTGGACCGGGCGGTGGAGCTGCTGACGGGCGGCGAGTTTACCAGCCTCTCCGATTTCCAGAACCAATTCACCCAGGGCACGATCCCCGGGATGGAGGACTTCCTCACCAACCTGCTGCTGTCCGGCGGTGATTCCCCCCTGGGCGAGGGCCAGTCCCTGCTGGCCCTCCTGGCGGCCACCTTCGACGGGATGGGGCCGGATCTGCTCATGGACCTGCTGGCCGCCCTGCCGGTCCCCGGCGCCGCCGCCGCTCCTGATCCCGCCTCCTCCGGGCCGGACGCCGCCCTGGCGGAGAGCGCGCCCGGTCTTCCGGATTCTTCCGGGGCATCTCCCGTCTCTCTCCTGACCTTCGGGAACGTGCAGGTGATGGGCCGGGACCTCTCCGGCGTATCCCTGGACGCCAACGGCGTACTGACCATCGGCGGCACAGCGGACGTAACCGTTCTGGGAACCGGCCAGGGCGGGCAGGCCCTCCGCCTCACCGGCTCCGGCGCGGTGATCCTGCGCAATGCAGATGTCTCCACCCTGACTGCCGCCGCCCCCGAGGCCCGCGTCGTCAGCGCGGGCGGAAACACGATAGGTACGGTGCAGCTGGGCGAAAACACAACCCTCACCCTGGACGGCGGCCTGCTGCGCCTTGGCTCCGTCCAGGGCGGAGCGCACAGCCTCCTCCGCCTCACCGGCGGCGCGGCGGTCCTGCTGGAGAAACCGGCCCAGTCCGGCGAAGCCGCCGCCCTGACGGTTCCCGTGGTCCTGGACGGCCCCGCTTCCCTGATGGCCCGGGCCTCGGTCGTCCGCGATACCGGCGGAAAAGCCCTCCAGCCCTTCGACGTGGTGTGGAAGGCGCTGCTTCCGGGCTTTCGGGCCATCACCTCTCTGGAGATCGACGGCCAGCGCTCCCGCCTGTCCCTCACCCGGGACCAGGCCATGCGCCTCTGGCTGGCGAAGGGCGACCTCTCCACCCAGGGCTATCCCGCGCACAGTCTGGTCATCCGGGGCCGGGACCGGATGGGCCGCCTCCGGACCCGGTACGCCTATCTGCGCTGGGACCAGCGCACCGGCGGCTTCGAGGAGACGGAGCTGTACCCCAATCCCTTCACCGTCACCGGCGGCGAGCCCGGGGAGGACTGGGTGTATGAGGAGGGCTCCCATACCCTGCACATCCTGTCCGCCCAGGTGTCCGCCATCTCCGGCGGCTCCGGCGTGGACGCGGACCAGTCCCCCTTCAGCGGCAGGATTGTCCTGGCGGACAGCATCGGCGCCATCGAGTTGGCCCTGCGGGGCGTAGCCTGCCGCGTGACCTCCGGCCGGGCCTTCTATCTGGGGTGCGGGAATGACGTGACCCTCCTCCCGGAGGGCGGCACCGCCAACTTCTTTGAGAGCGGCGCGGACTGCGCGGGCATTTCCGTAGGGGAGGGCACCTCCCTGCGGGTGGACTGCACCCGCACCAACGGCCTGCCTGCCGGGACAATCACTGCCTCCGGCGGTACCAGCATCGGCGGCGACAGAGGCCGGATTCCCGCCGGACGCATTCTGATCCGGGGCGGCGCGGTCACCGGCGGCGAGCGGCGGGGCTCCACAGAGTCCGTGACCATCGTAGGCGGCATGGCCCCTGACAATAAGGGCGGGGCCAAGGTCCTGGCCCGCATGGGCGTCATTCTCCAGGCAGGGGAGGATATCCTGATTCTGCCCCGAATCCGCCTGTCCGCCAAATCCCTTCGGCTGGACGGCCTGTGCGTGTCTACCCGCGAGCAGGCCCATGCCGCCGTGGTGTCCATCGAGGTAGGCCGCCGCTGGATTGCCCGCCTGCAGGATGACTGCGGCGTTCTCTCCGGCCAGGTGAAGCAGAGCGGCTTCTTTCCCGTCCGGCATCCCGCCGTCCCTGTGCGGGACGCGTCGGAGGCCGGGATACTGCTGGAGAATATCGGCCCCATATCTTTTTCCCGGGCCATGCGTCTCCGTTCCGGCCGTAAGAACGCAGAGGATGTAGAGCAGCTGCTGCGGTGACCCCTTCGACTATATGGCAAAAGGCCCTCCAGCATTGCTGGAGGGCCTCTGTGCGTCAAAAAAGCGGCGCAGCCACTTTTTTGAGTGAAAGGCGGTCATTCGGCTGATGTCGGCGGCCCAAAGGCCGCCCCGCTTCACTCTGCGCTTCGGCTGTGCGCCTATGGCGCACAATTCGATGCTTGCTCCGCGCAAAGTGTTTTTCCCCGTGGGCCGGCCAAAGGCCGGCTTAGCACTAAAAGCGCCGCTGTGCGGCGCTTCACGACGTACACGCCGAGAGCAAAGCGATTGGATTTTTTTGCCGCCTGCGTGCGGCAAACTCTCATGGGGCCGTCAAAGGCGGCTTTAGGCCTGTCCGGCCGGTCACTCCCGTTTTTCCTTCCTTTTCGCCACGCTGTTGGTATCCAGAGAATCCCGGAACACCACGAACCGGTCGTAGAGGAACTCCAGTACAAAATTGGCGATCATATTGATGGCCGTCACCAGATACTCGTTCCAGCGCAGCCCCTCCGCCAGATAATTCCCCAGCAGTGTGGACAGCGGCGTGAACACGCAGTAGAATCCGAACACCAGCGCCATGGCTTTGGGCACATTGCTGGCGGATTGGAAGGTGTACCGCCGGTTCAGCGTAAAGTTCCACAGCACCGACAGCGCCAGCGCAATGAGATAGCAGGGCCAGTAGCTCCAAGCCGTCAGCTCATTGAGCAGGGAGAACGCCCCGATCTCAATGATCCCCGCAGAGAGCGAAAACAGGAGAAATTTCAGAGAGCGCAGAATTTCCTTGCGATCCATGGCCGCACATCCTTTCTAACCGTTCAGCGCCCGGAACTGTGCCCTGTTGGCCGCGTACAGCTTCCGGAACACCGCGTAATTTTTATCATAAGCCGCCTTGACGGCGGGGTCCGGCACAAAGGTCCGCTCCGGCGGGATCAGCGTCCCCACCGCGTCCAGATCCGCTATCACCCCCAGACCCACCGCCATTACCGCCGCCGCGCCCACGCTGCCCGCGTTCTGAGGGCTGGCCACGGTCTGAACGGTCCTCCCGGTCACGTCGGCCAAAATCTGAGATGTCACCGGCGACAGCGCCCCGCCGCCCACGAACCGGACGGGATCAGAGGTGGACACCTTTTTCGCCTGACACTCCAGCATCCACCGCAGATGGAAGCACACCCCTTCCAGCACCGCCCGGATCAACTCCGTCTTCCCGGTGTCCAGCCGGATGTTGAAGAACATCCCCGCCGCAGCCGGGTCCTCGAAAGGACACCGGTTGCCGTGGAGCCAGGGGGTAAAGATGACGCCTCCGGCCCCCGGCGGGACCCTGCCTACCGTCTCGGTGAGGTAGTCGTAGAGGCTGGCGTACACCGCCTCCTGACTGCCGGCCACATCCTTCTTTTCCAGATAAACCCCGATCTCATCCAGCGCCAGATGGTCCTTGACCCACTCCAGACACTTCCCGGCGGTCTCCATCTCGGCGAAGTAGTTGTACCGTCCCGCCTGTGCCCCCACGATGGCGGCGATCATGGCATCCACATCCACCAGCTGCCGGTCCGTCACCGTGGACACCCACCCGGAGGTGCCGCAGTAAATATGGGTGCTGCCCACCGCCGCCGCTCCGGCGCCGATGCCGATAAGGGACGCGTCCCCGCCGCCGCCGAACACCGGCGTACCGGGAACCAGCCCCAGCTCCGTCGCCGCCCGGTCCGTCAGGCCTCCCGCCCGGTCCACACTCTGGATGACCGGCGGCAGATGGTCCATGTTCACGCCGAACATCCTGCATAAGCTTTCACTCCACGCCCGCTTTTTCGTGTCATAGAGCAGGGTAGCGTAGGCAGAATCCTCCGTCATCACCGCCCGTCCGGTGCAGCGAAGCAGCAGGTATTCCTTCACGTCCAGCCACTTGTCCGTCCGGGCGAAGTTGTCCGGCTCGTGACTCTGGACCCACTTGTACTTCCACACCGGGTCCTTGACGCTGCTGGGCACCGCGCCGTTGGCCCTCAGGCATTTCAGCAGCTTTACAACGTTGGCCCCGGCAATCTGGGGGCCGTGGGCCAGTCCCTTTTTCAGCTCCCCGCCCGCCCGCTGGTCCATGTAGCTCATGGCCCGGCGTACCGGCTTCCCGGACCGGTCTACCAGCACCAGCCCCTGCATCTGGGAGCAGAAGGACAGTCCGGCGATCTGTTCCGGCCTGATGTCCACCTTTGAAAACAGCTCTCCGGTGGTATGGCACATGGCCTGCCACCACTCCTCCGGGTCCTGTTCCGCGCCGCCGCCCTCCACCAGATACAGGCCGTAGCCCTTCTGGGCGCTGGCAAGCAGGCCGATCCGCTCCTCCACAGAAAACAGGCAGGTCTTCACCCCTGTGGTGCCGATGTCATAGGCCAGCACATAGGTCATGGTATCCCTCCTCACACATGATCGTTTCCACACGCTGCCGGGGCGGACCGTATCCTCCCCTATGTCCTGTGGACGATCTCCGATTGTTCGAATGTAAACGCCGATTCCAGAAATTTCAGCAGCTCCTGTTCCAGCCGGTCCTCCTGCTCCTCCGGCGTACCGCCGCAGTACAGCCGGAAGCGCTCCCGGTAGTAATCACAGCATCCGGCAAACTGGACCATCATCAGCAGGTTGTCGAAAAAGAAAGCCAGCATCGCCGGATCGATGTCCCGGCGCAGGTCTCCCGCCGCCTGTCCGGCGGCGATGGTCCCGGCATATAACCGGGAAGTGACACCCTCGATCTCTCCCGCCAGCCGCCGGGCCTCCTCTCCGCCGGAGGCGGCAAGGACACAGTACAGCCGCACATACCCGGCATGTTCCCGGGAGAACCGGAGCAGGGCCCGGATGATCCGCCGGGCGTACTCCCGGAAGCCGGCCTCCTCCGAGGTGACCTCCGCCAGCGTCCGGTCCAGCGCCTCCAAACTCCGGTCCAGACAGGCCCGGAAGAATCCATCTTTATCTCCGTAATATTTATACAGGGCTCCCACGCTGATGCACGCCCGGTCCGCGATAGTCCGCATATTGGCTCCCGCAAGGCCACGACGGGCGAACTCCTCCACCCCGGCCTCCAGAAGGCTCTCCAGCTGCTCCTCTGACAGCTTTTTCAGCATAAATCCTTTTTCCCCCTGTAGGACTTCTGATAGATCAGCCGCTGGAGCGCCGCGTCCGCAGGATTCAGGGGGCGGCATCCGGGGACTGCCCGGGCGTACAGCCGCGCCGCGCAGCCCTTGGCTATCAGGGCCCTGACGGCATCCACATCGCTCTCGCAGGTCCCGGCGCACAGGGCTCCCATGCCCCGCAGCAGCACCGCGTTCCGTCCCCGGATGGCCCGCTCGATTCGTCCCGGCTCCGCCGGTATGGAGAGAATGTCCGCTCCGGCAATCTGGGCCAGGTCATCCAGATAGGGCCGCAGCCTCCGGTCCGAAGCGCTGACGGCCAATGTCTCATAGGATGTATCGTGGGCAATATATTGGAAGTTCCCCGCCCGGTAGACCGCCGCGTGAAGAGCGGCGGCCCGGGGAAGGGAAACCCCGGTCATAGGATAGAACCTGCTCCTGCCCTTCCGGGTCAGACAAAAGGCGTCCCCCCGCCGGAAGCTGGTCCCCAGATCCGGCGGGACGGGGAGGGGTTTTCCATCCTCCAGCTGGTCCCGGACAAGGGTTTCACAGATTTCTTCCAGGGCCCGGGCGGCGGCAAAGGCGTCCTCCATGTCCCGGCCCAGACACAGCGCCCCGTGGCTGCGCAGAAGGAAGGCCCGGCAGTCCGGCCACGCTTCCATCTCCGCTTCCACCGCACGGCGCAGGCGGGCCGTGCCCGGCAGGCCGTAGGATGCGCAGGGGACCCGCTTCCCCAGCAGGGGATGGATAAAACCCGTCAGGGCCCGGCCCTCGATCCCGGCTACGGAGGCATAGTACTGGTGGGTATGGATCACGAAGTTTACTTTGGGACGCAGGCGGTAGGCGCCGGCGTGGATGCCCTTCTCGCTGGAGGGCTTGATAGTTCCCTCCCAGGAGACGTCCGCGATGTTCACCAGTACCAGCTGCTCCGGGTGCAGGGCCTCATAGGCCAGACCGCTGGGGGTGATGAGAAACTGAGTATCCGACACCCGGGCGCTGATGTTGCCCCAGGTGCGCTCGATGAGGCCCTCTCCGGCCAATCGGGCCGCCGCGTGCAGGATCTGTTCCCGGACCCGGGTTTCCGAGGCGGTCATGGCTGGACCTCCAGAGGGCCGCAGCCCGCGAACACACGGTCGAAGCGGGAGAGGACGTCGTCGATCATCTCCTCGGTATAGGCCGCGCTGGTATACAGGCGGGAACCGGCCAGGGTGACGATGCCCTCGGCCATGTAGGCCGCGCCCATATGCTCCATCTCCTTCTGCCGGATGCCGGTCTGTTTGAGGATCTCCGGGATGGTCCAGGGCTTTTTCCAGTCGATGCAGAAGTGCATAGTTCCCGCATTGTCCAAGTGGCAGATGGAGCCCTGGTTGAAGGCCACGAAGGGAAGGTTATATTTCTTGATGAGCAGCTGCAGACCCCGGGTCAGCCGGTCGCCCATGCGTCCGGCGACTTCGCAGGCGTTGGTGCGCTCGATCTCGCAGAGGGTATAGTACCCCGCCGCGCAGGAAATGGGGGTAGCCGCCATGGTGCCGCCGCACATAGCCTTGGGGACCTTTTTCCCCGAGGAGTCCAGGCCCGCGCCCAGATGGGCCATGCAGTCCGCGTGGCCGCCTACGCCGCCCGCGCCGGGGTAGCCTCCGGCGATGATCTTGCCGAAGACCGTCAGGTCCGGGTCTACGCCGAAGTAGCCCTGTGCGCCGCTGAGTCCGATGCGGAAGCCGGTGACCACCTCGTCGAAAATCAGAAGGGAACCGTACTGCCGGGCCAGCCGGGCCGCGCCACGGACGAACTCCCGGCTGACGGGCCGGGTGCCGCTCTCGGGACCCATGGGCTCCAGATACACCGCCGCCGTGCCGCCGGTGAGGCGGTTGGCCTTCAGCTTCCGCTCCAGATCCTCCAGATCGTTGGGGAAAAACTCGTCGGTATGCTTGAAAACAAAATTGGGCACACCCTTGGACATAATGCCCTTTGTGCCGGGGACCCGCATTCCGTAGGCAAGCTGGTCGGACCAGCCGTGGTAGGCACCGCCCATTTTCAGGATGTTCTTTTTGCCGGTCTTCAGGCGGGCGATCCGGGCGGCGCACATGGCCGCCTCCGTGCCGGACCCCAGCATCCGGAACATCTCCACCGAGGGGACCATGTCGGAGATCTTTTTTGCCAGCTTGTACTCGAACTCATGGAACAGCCCCGTGGAGGGGCCGCAGGTGTTCAGAAGCTCGATGACCTGATCCCGGACCGCCGGGACGTTGCTGCCCAAAATGGTGGGACCTCCGGCCTGGAGCAGGTCGTAGTACCAGTTGCCGTCGATATCCCACAGCTTGGCCCCCTCTGCCTTGGTAATCACAATGGGGAAGGGGTAGTTGAAGGCCAGGTTGTGCTGGACCCCGCCGGGGATGACCTTTTTCGCCTGGGAGATCATCGCTTTGGACTGGGGACACTTGGCGTCAAAGTAGTTTTCCACGTAGTCCGCCAGCTTATCACGGCGGATGGACCAGACGGGCTTTTTAATCAGTTCGTCCAGCTGGCGGGTCACCTCCGCCGCGTCCAGGTACTGATCGATGGCAAAACCGTTATAGGACATAGTCGCTTCCTCCATTCCTTCTTGTGAACAATGATTCACGTCATGGGACCAGCGTACCACAACGGGGAAGAATTGTCAACGGATGGGAGAAATTTGTCCCTCGTTTTGTTGATTTTGTCAAGGTGCGCTGCAACAGCCCTTTGGACAGCCCGGCTGCGCTGGCCTGATATCCGGCCCAGGCATCGACTTGCTTCCGTACATGTGAACGCGGAGGTTTGTCTTCCCTCACATCTGTTCAGAAAACAGGGGAGAGTTGCCAGGGAGAGGGCAACGGGTGGGGAAAATTTTTCTGCGGCGGGCCCGGGGATTGGTTATTCACGCCCTCACATGGGTCATCGGCGCCAAGTCGTAGACAAACGGCTTTTTATCGCTATAATAGGGCTTGCATTGCTCGTGAAGGTGTGACGGAGCATATGGAGATGGGAGTCCTCCAAGCCTTTCACCTTTTTCTTTGCCTGACGGCACATGATGCTTACCGTCCCCGGCCCCGTCAGGCCGGAGGCAGACAAATGCCGTATGTTTCATATTCAAGAATGGTGAAGCAGTTCGTTAATGATGTATATGCTTTTGCAGATGAACACCAAGAATATGACCTTTACAGATACAATATAATTTTGGCCGAGAATGGAATAGAGTGGGATGGAAAATCCATGTGTGAAAAAGATGTATCTACTCTTGAGGAAAAGTGCATTGTTGCATTGATTATGGCGGCTGTTCGATCTGAACGATTTGCTGACGGTGCGTTACTTAATTTCTTTCGTACAGGAACAATTACCAAGTGGCTTAAACGGCTTCAAGAAATAGATGAAACATAATAAAAAGAGCTTTGACTGAAACCAACAGCCAAGGCTCTTTCTTTATACCATTGTGATACTAAACTTATGGCGAGACAGGGAAAGTAAAAGTCCACAAAAGGTAACAGTAGCAATACTTAGGGAGAATTAGGGAGAGATAGGGAAAGTGTTAGATAATCCTATCTGAAATATAAATGCGATGATGGAATCTTGAAAGGGATAGAGCAGGCGGCTTTTCATCTTCACTGCAGCACAAGACAACTCCAGAGGGTTTTGAACCAATGTGAAGCTGATGGATTTGTCAAAAAAGTAGGGAAGGGAACGTATAAACTGTTTGGAGCGGAATGATTCAGACAGTCAACTGTCTATTAAAAGCGGGAAATATGGGTAGAAAGATAATTGAAATAGAATTGCATTTTTCTGCTTTATATGCCATCATTAGAATTGTGAACCGGCAGGGAAAAGCAAGATAGTTTGTCTGCCGTTATCACCGCTGATAAATCCAAATTGTTTCGCAGTATATCACTGGCAGATGGATTGCTAAGCTTTTATAGCTTACTGAATCATGGGATGAATGCTTGGGAAACGGTGCTGAATGTAGTTGCATTTCCCCGCCTTTTGTGCTACTATTTTGAGAGAAAAATCAAGCTGTCAAAGCGGATTTTGTATAACAGACCGTATGAACGCCTTTAGCTGCGGATGACACGGCTAAAGACGTTTTTATCATTTTCGTTCTCCTCTTTTAACCATTTATTTTGAATATAATCTTGTCTAAATCGCCAATATTTTCTCTATGGCAAAAGCAATTTTTGAAGCAATAGTCCTGCAAATATTATTTACAAAACCGCGAATGTGCGGCATAGAAACGGCACCGCTGAATTTTTACCGGAGGACAAATCGTGAATACTGAAGCCACTTTTGCAGAAATCAGAAATAGATATTCTGATGAATACTATAGTACAGAGAATTCCATTCTTGTCCAGGGGGATTCCTTGGAACTGTTAAAAAAAATTCCTGACCATAGTGTCGCACTGATTTTGACGGACCCGCCCTATCATTCAACCAAAAAGCGCAACATAATCGGTGATACCAACTTCTCAAAAGATTCTGAATATATCGAATGGATGAAAAAATACGCAATAGAATGGAAAAGAGTCCTGAAACATAACGGCAGTATTTTTTGCTTTTGTTCCTCAACAATGTCGGCACAGCTGCAGGTAATGTTCTCTGCGTATTTCAATGTATTATCCGAAATTGTCTGGACGAAGCCAAATGCTCCCGGGTATGACGGCTGGAAGCAAAAGATGAAAAAAGAAGCTCTCCGTCAATGGTATTCTTATTCGGAACGCATCATTTTTCTCGAAAATGCCGCGGAGGGGAATTTATTCAAAAGTTATTTTGGCGGGCAGCTTACTGCCTGGAGAAAAAGCGTTAATATGACCACAATCAAACTGGCTGAGCTAACTGGGGCATATGGCAAAGTCAACCACGGAGGGGCTGTTGCAAATTGGGAAGCAGGACGAAATATTCCGAGCAAGGAACAGTATGAAAAACTTAAAAAGGCACTTTCGGAAGCAGGCGTCCCTGACCTTCCGGAGTATGAAGATGTCATCCGTCCATTTAATGTAAGTAAAGATATTGAATTTACAGATGTTTGGTCTTTTGAAAATGTGCGGCAGTATAAAGGCAAGCACCCGGCCGAGAAGCCTGTGGATTTATTGGAACATGCGATAAAGGCAACCACATATGAAGGCGATATTGTCTTGGATTGTTTTGCCGGTTCTGGATCGACGGGGGTTGCCGCACTGCATTTAGGCAGAAGAGCGGTCTTGTTTGAAATTGATCCAGCATGGTGCAGCTATGGGAGAGATTGTCTGCATGGCAGCAGCGCTTTCAGCGTCATCGGATAACAAAAAACCTGAGTGTTTTATGCTCAGGTTTTTTGTTGGCTTTACTGCAGATAACCGGCTTCCTTGTTTTGGGCAATCACTTTTTGCATCCAATCGAGCGTAGGGTATATACCTGCATCTTTTACGACTACGTTGCAGAAATGGCAGCCCCATCCAAGATTATATGGGCGATGATTAAACGCTCCGAATTTTAGCTCTTCAATATGGAACAAGTTGACTTGGGTTACCGTGAGATCCGGCACTTCCCGGCCTTCAGGCTGGGCTAAACGGTTCAGAAACTCTTCTCCGGATAGTTCCTTCAGGCAAAGAGGACAAATCGTATGATTTAGAGAATTGATAATTCTTTTGAACCGCAGTTTTTCAAAATCAAGCAAGCCGTGCCTTTGGCTTTTGTCCAAAACCAAACGTTTTCGCAATTCGGCATCTTCACGCCGCATACCATTATTGGCCATTGTTTCAAGGGAGTCCCTGCACAGCCAGAAAATCGCTTCTAACTGCAGTCTGCATTCCTTGATTGTGTCCTTTGACGCGTACTCATATAATCGGATGCCAGCTCCTTTGGAAGATTGGGCAGCATAGCCCAGATTGACTTTTTGCGCGCGGCCAGCATCAATTGACGTATTGGCAGGAACACGCGCGGCATACTGCCCGCCTAATGGCGCGGTTCTGCTGTTTGCATAGATCCATCTATAATTATCGGGCGAATAGGCTTCCCAATCCGCGCGGGTTTCATAAAAGACGAGAGCGTTTTCTCCTAAAGCCAGATCAAATTTTTGAAAATACTCTGTCGGGTTTTCTATGGAAAAATAATCTGCCGGAGAAATCAATACGATATATCCACATTCAAATTGATCGGACATATCTCTTAACGCGGGACTTTCCTGCCATTGATGGAAGGGAATCAAAACGGTATTGCTGCGCGAAACACGATTTTGAAAAATAACGTCGTCATCAGCACCTCTGGTCTGTCCTGTTTTGCTGAGTTTCTGTTCCAGCAGTTGTGGTAATTTCGGTAATCCAGGTTTACTGCGTCTCGGCATGTTTACTTTCCTCCATAAATATTTTTTTCCTATCTATAGCAAGCTTCAGAATTCATGACAAAAAGGAGAGGAGGACAAAGCGCGCAGGGCAAGGCGGAGGATGTGGGCGGCAGCGAAGCCCTGCGCCATTTGGTGTCTGACGGCAGTTCACCAAAGCTTGAATGTCTGAATCCCCCACTTGGCAGCCTTATAGGACAATGTCTCCAGCTCTGAGGCCGCCTCCTTCAGCAGCTGCCGGACGGGCAGCTGCTGGGGACAGTGGCTCTCACATTTTCCGCAGCCCACGCACAAGGAGGCGCTGCTGGGGTTCTGCCGCATGGCGGTACACTGCAGATAGTCCCGCCGGCCGGAAGCGCGTCCCTCGGCATACATGGCGTTATAGCACCGGAAGGTCCCCGGGATATCCACACCCTTGGGGCAGGGCATGCAATACCCGCAGCCGGTGCAGCCAACCTTTATATACCGCCGGATCTCCTCCCTGACCCGTTCCACCAGAGCCCGGTCGCCATCCGTCATACACCCCGGCAGGCACGCGGAAGCCAAAGCGACATTCTCCTTCACCATCTCCATGGAGTTCATGCCGGACAGGACACAGGTCACCTCCGGCTGGTCATACAGCCACTTGAACGCCAGGGCGGCAGGGGTACGGCCCTGGGGATCGTTTTGGAACAGCGCCCTGGCCGTCTGGGGCAGCATGTTCACCAGCCGCCCGCCCCGGAGGGGCTCCATGATAACCACCGGCAGGCCCTTGGCATGGGCGTACCGCAGTCCCTCCACTCCGGCCTGGGAGGTCTCATCCATGTAGTTGTACTGAATCTGGCAAAAGTCCCAGTGGTAGGCGTCCACCAGCTGCTTGAACACAGGGGCGCTGCCATGATAGGAAAAGCCGATGTTCCGGATCTCCCCGGCCTCCAGCTTGCCGGCAATCCAGTCCTCTATCCCCAGGGCTTTCAGCTTCTCCCAGGTGGCGGCGTCGGTGAGCATGTGCATGAGGTAGTAGTCGATATGATCCGTCCCCAGGCGGCGCAGCTCCTCCCGGAAGATCTTCTCCGCGCCCTCCACGGACTTGATAAGGTAGTGGGGCAGCTTTGTAGCCAGATAGACCTGGTCCCGGCGTCCGTTCCGGCGGAGGATCTCTCCCACCGCCGCCTCGTTTCCGGAATATATATAGGCCGTATCCAGGTAATTTACGCCGCCCTCAATGGCCGCCGTCACCTCACGCTCCGCCTTGTCCAGGTCTGTGCCGCCTCCCTTCCGGGTAAAGCGCATACAGCCGTAGCCCAGGAGGGAGATGTCCTTCCCCTTCTTGTCCTTCCGGTATTGCATGATCCTGTCTCCTTTCGACAAAATGGGAGAAAATTCCCATCGTTCTCTTATGTGCGCCCCGCCTCCATCCGATAAAGGATAAGAAGAGATATAGCGCATGTGTCCGGGCCGGCGGGTTCCCGCCGGCCCTTCCCATAGGCCCGGGAATATTTATGATGACTTTTGTCCCCGGATGGAGTATAATACCATCATCACAACTTGAGCATGGGAGGATCGTCCATTGAGAAAGCTGAATGAATCCATTGACCGCTTCTGCGCCCTCCATCCCCGGCTGGGGATCACCGGGCTGATGCGATACATCGTTATTGCCAATGCCGCCGTCTATATCCTGGGCCTGTTTGACCGGTCCGGGATGCTGTACCAGGTCCTGTTCATGGACCCCCAGGCGGTACTCCACGGCCAGATCTGGCGGCTGGTGAGCTATGTACTCATCCCCTCCAGCGACGGGTTCTGGCTGATAATCTCCCTGATGTTCTACTACTGGCTGGGAGAGTCCCTAGAGCGGCTATGGGGAAGCACGAAGTTCACGGTCTACTACCTCAGCGGGACGCTGCTGTCCGCTCTGGCCGTCCTTCTGGTCTATTTCATCGACAAGATCCCCGTGCCCCTGGCCAGCGCGGGCTATGTGAATACCGCTCTCTTCATGGCCTACGCTCTCACCTATCCCGACGCCATGGTGCGCATCTATTTCATCCTGCCCGTCAAGATGAAATGGCTGGCCATCCTGGAAGCCGCGCTGTACGTTTTCAGCGTCATTTCCGCCGCTGCGGCCGGCCTGTGGGGCATGGCGCTGCTGCCCATTGTGGCCATGCTGAACCTGTTCGTCTTCTTCTCCCCAGACTTCTCCCGACGGGCGGACCAGTTCCAGGCCCGGCACCGCTCGGAGGCCGTCCAGTTCCGCAAGGCGGTGAAGGAGCAGAAACGCCAGCGGGGCTACAACCACAAATGCGAGGTCTGCGGCCGGACGGACACGGATTTTCCGGATCTGCAGTTCCGCTACTGCTCCAAGTGTACGGGGTACCACTGCTTCTGCGAGGAGCATATTTTCAATCACATCCATCATACGGAGTAAGCCTTTTTACAACAGTTCAATTACGCCGCAGGCGAATCCAAGCCACTCCGGATGCTCCAAGGCCATTTTTTGCAGAGAGGTGCCGCCGGCCGGCAGTTCCTTCCTGCCGTCAAAAAGATTCTCAAGAGCCTGTCCGGAATCAGCGTAGCAGCCAATGACCGTGAACCGCTCCGCAAACTGCCGGATGCGGGAATCCGGGGGCAGGTGCGTCACCATAGGCGGATACAGCAGCCAGCTGTAGCAGAGGAACGCCCTGAATGGGTTGGCCAGAACGCATTCCGTGAAAAAGCGTCCCGCCTCTTCCAGCGACCGGGCGGTCATTCCGGCATCCAGATCTGCTCCGCGCTGTATATGGCAGTTGATGACTGGACTTCCCGCGGGTATCCGCTCTTTTTGCTCCCGCGTAAACGACATGTACGGTTCGCCGAGGGTTTCCTCATCCAGATATATCATTTCAAACGGCTGAAACTGCAGTGTGCCGAGCTTGAAGATGTTGATGTTCATGATATGGCGGAACCAGATCACGTCATCCTTTGACAGCCCGGCCTCGCCGGTCTTTTCCCGGTACAGTCCGGCCCGCAGGGAGACGTCTTTGAACGTCTCAATAATAACGTCGCCGGGCGTCCCCTTTTCCCTGTAAGCGTCATATTTTTCTGTCAGAAGACAGGTTATCACCGCCAGCCGCGTCAACGGTTCGGAACCGCAGAGGTGAAAGTCAAAGTCCTCTCCCCGGTACGCTTCCGCCGCCAGCCTCCGGATTCGCTCCGGGCTCCGGCTGATTTCCCCGCGCACGGCGTCTTCCATGCCGTGCGCAAATTCCAGTTTGGGCAGCAGCGACTCCAAAGTCATTCCCACTGTTCCCACACCTCCGGGCAGTAGCCCACCGTGACCTGCTTCCCGTTGCGGACAATGGGGGTGCGGAACAGCTTGGGATTCTCGAATAGCTTATCCTCCGCCGCTTCGGGGGTGATATACGCCATGTATAAGTCCTGATAGGCTTTACACTTTGTATCCACCAGCTGCTGAAAGGTCAGCTTCTGCCGGATGGAGCGGTATTCCCCCAGGGAGAAGCCCTTTTTCGGAAGATCGATGGACTGGTACTTGATGCGCCGCTCCTTGAACCAGCGCTCTGCCTTTTTGGTGTCGAAGCACTTGGATGAGCCGAAAATCTGGATGTTCATAACGACAACTCCTTTGTTGATATGTTAATGGAGGTATATTTCCTTGAAATATGAGATCGTGAAACTCCGGGAGTGTCCGGAGAGGAAGGACGAGGCCGCGGTATGGTTCCATGAGAAGTGGGGCTATCCTCTGGAGGCCTACCGGGAGAGTATGGAAGAGTGTCTGGCGGGCGGGGGCCCAGTTCCCCAGTGGTACATGGCTGTGGCGGAGGGACGGATCATCGGCGGCCTGGGCGTGATTGAGAATGACTATCATGACCGGAAGGATCTGACGCCCAACGTGTGCGCCGTATATGTGGAAGAGGCGTATCGATGTCAGGGTATCGCGGGGGCATTATTGGATCATGTCTGCCAGGATATGGGACAGCTGGGTATTTCTCCCCTCTATTTGCTGACGGATCATACGTCGTTTTATGAGCGGTATGGATGGGAGTTTTTCTGCATGGCCTTGGGGGATGGGGAGGACAGGCCCAGCAGGATGTACCGGCGGCCCTGCGGGCCGCTCCCGCTTCTTTCTAACAGTTAGATTCGCGCCTCGCCGGCGCGGGGACGGGGGCGTACTTTTCGTGTGAACGAAAAGTACCAAAAGGTCACTTAGGAAACTGCGTTTCCTAAGAACCTTCCCTCATTACGGGGGTTATTGGTTGCGCTACGACCTTTGGACTGGCTGGGCTATCTCCGGTGCTATGGGCCGATGCCGGTGCATACTTCTGCGCACAGTCCTAACGATGGTGCTGGTTGCCTCGCGGCACTCGGCACGGGGGTCTGGTGGGGAGGGTGCGAATTTGAAGGATGTACCGTTAGACCGTGTGCCCCTTGCAGGGAGTACCCCTTTGAAAGAGCGGCAGCCGGAGTTCTACAAGTACCAGAGCGGCAGAAGGAGAACCGGAAATTCGGAGGCTTCGCCTCCCCAAAAACCCCGCCGCACAGTCCTTTGGTCCTCGCCGAGGATTTGCCGAACAGGCAAAGCCGAGAAGGGATTCTTAAACCGTCAGGTTTAAGTGACTTTTTGGTTACTTTTTGTTCACACAAAAAGTAACCGCAGGGCGTCCGGGGCCGCGCAGGCCCCGGGGTATCGAAAAGAAACAGGCGGAGGCGGCCCGCAGGGCCGCAGATAAGACCACCGCGATACGCACATGAAGGAGGGCCCCCCTATGACGGAAGCCGTCAAAAAACTGAAGGACTGGATCGACCAGAGCAGAAACATCGTCTTCTTCGGCGGAGCCGGCGTCAGCACGGAGAGCGGCATCCCCGATTTCCGCAGCACCGGCGGCCTCTATAACCAGGAATACGACTACCCCCCGGAGACCATCCTGAGCCACAGCTTCTATGAAGCAGACCCGGAGGAGTTTTTCCGCTTCTACCGCAACAAGATGCTCTATCTGGACGCCCGGCCCAACGCCGCCCACAAAAAGCTGGCGGAGTGGGAAGCGGCGGGAAAGCTGAAAGCGGTCATCACCCAGAATATCGACGGTCTCCACCAGAAGGCGGGGAGCAGAAACGTCCTGGAACTCCACGGCAGCGTCCTGCGGAACTACTGCGCCAGGTGCGGTACGTTCTACGGAGTGGAGAGCGTTACCGGCAGTACCGGCGTCCCCCGGTGCCGGTGCGGCGGCATCATCAAGCCGGACGTGGTCCTCTACGAGGAGGGCCTCAGCGAGGACGTGCTGGCAAGGTCCGTCTCCGCCATCCGGCAGGCGGATGTACTCATCATCGGGGGCACGTCTCTCACGGTGTACCCGGCGGCGGGGCTGGTGCGGTACTACCGGGGGGACAAGCTGGTTGTCATCAACAAGACCGCCCTGGGAACCGGGGCCGATCTCACCATCACGGAGCCTATCGGAGAAGTTATGGCTCAGCTCTGATTATCATATCACAAAAAGACGGAAGAGGGAAGTATGGAAAAAACGAGACGTCTGGGCAAAGACGATTTTTACAGCCAGATTTTCAAGCTGGTTCTGCCCATCATCATCCAGAACCTATTGAGCGCCGCCGTCAGCTCCGCCGACGTGGTGATGCTCAACTATGTGGGACAGTCCTCCATCTCGGCGGTCTCCCTGGCCGCCCAGTACGCCAGCGTGCTGTTCATGGTCTTCTACGGACTGGGCACCGGCGTCACCATTCTCTGCGCCCAGTATTACGGAAAGGGGGACATGCGGGCCATTCAGGTGGTGGAGGGCATCGCCATGCGCTTTTCGATCCCTATCGCGGCGGCCTTTGCGGCGGCGGCGCTGCTGATGCCGGAGACCATGATGCTGCTGTTCACCGATGACGCCGAACTCATTGCCATCGGCGCGTCCTATCTCCGCTGCATGAGCGCAGCCTACCTCTGCTGGGGTGTGGTTGAGGTCTATCTGGCGGTGCTGCGGAGCATCAACCGGGTGGTTATCAGCACCGTGATGAACGTGCTGGCCTTTTCCCTGAACATCATCCTCAACGCGGTATGGATCTTTGGACTCTTCGGCGCGCCCAGGCTGGGAGCCATGGGGGTGGCCCTGGCCACCAGCCTGTCCCGGCTCATCGAGCTGGCGGCCTGTATCGTGGTGTCCCTCTTCAGCAAGGACGTGCATCTGAATCTCCGGTACATCTTTGTGCGCAACAAGCTGCTGTTCTCCGACTTTGTCCGCCTGTCCCTCCCCGCTCTGGGGAACGATATCAGCTGGAGCGTTGCTTTCTCCATGTACTCAGTGATTATCGGCCATATGGGCACCGACGCGGTGGCGGCCAACTCCTTCGTGGTGGTGGTGCGCAACTTCGGCACCATCCTCTGTTTCGGCATGGCCAGCGCGGGCGGCATCCTTCTGGGGAATATCATCGGGGAGAACAAGCTGGAGGAGGCCCGGGCAGGGGCGAAAAAGCTGATGAAGCTGACGGTTATCACCGGAGCCATCGGCGGGCTGATCGTGCTGGCGGCCATGCCGCTGGTCATGGCCTACGCAAGGGAATCCCTGTCGGAGCAGGCCATGTATTATCTGCGGAATATGCTGCTCATCAATACCTACTACGTCATGGGCGCGGCGGTGAATACGACATTGATCGCCGGAGTGTTCCGGGCGGGAGGAGACAGCCGGTTCGGGTTTGTCTGCGATACCATCGATATGTGGTGCTACGCGGTGCCGTTGGGGTTCATTGCCGCGTTTTTGCTGAAGCTGCCGGTCATGTGGGTGTATTTCCTGCTGTGTACCGATGAATTTGTCAAGTGGCCCTGGGTCATTGGGCACTATCGGAGGGGGACCTGGCTGAAGAATATTACCCGGGAGGGACTTTTCACGGAGGAAAAGGGCTGAGCCAGCCCGCCGCGGGCTGGAGGTCCGGCGTTTGAGAAATGCTATGAAGTACTTCATTGATTTTGCGGCCCTGGCGCTGTTATACGCCCGGTTTTTTTACCGCAGGTGGCACCGCGAGGGCCTGGACGTACTGCTTGTCAACACGCTCCTGTATGTCTACCTCTCCCTCGTACTCTATGTTACCCTGATGCCGGTGATCGTATCGCTGCCCTTCCTGTTCAACCATCCCTATTCGCCCATGAACCTGATCCCGTTTGTCGATGTCCTGGCAGGGCGGGGGGACTTTTTAAGGCAGGTGCTGCTGAACGTTATCATGACCATGCCCTTCGGCTTCCTGTTTCCGCTGGCCGGGAAGAGGAAGGCCAAATTCGGCAGGACAGTATTTTTCTGTTTTTTGATGACCCTGGGTATAGAGCTGCTGCAGCCGCTTATCAGCGGTACCCGCTCCTCGGATATCACGGACATTATCACCAATATGACCGGCGGGATACTGGGATACGGTCTTTATCTGGCCTTCAGGCCGGCCGCGTTTGGGATATTGGAGCGTCTGAAAAGGTTGGGGCAGCATTTGCCGCCGCAATGATCGCAACAATAAATTCCTAAGAAGGAGAGCTGTTATGGAAAAAACCGACTCCCGCTACCGGCACTTTGTTCAGATCCTCCGGGAGGAGCTGGTCCCGGCCATGGGCTGTACGGAGCCCATTGCCATCGCCTACGGCGCGGCAAAAGCCCGGGAGGTGCTGGGACATCTGCCGGAGCGGATGCTGGTAGAGGCCAGCGGCAATATCATCAAAAACGTCAAGAGCGTAGTGGTTCCCAACACCGGCGGACTCAAGGGCATCTCCGCCGCAGCCGCGGCGGGTGCGGTAGCCGGTGACCCAGGAAAAATCCTGGAGGTCATCTCCACCGTCACCGAAGGGCAGAAGGCGGAGATCCGGGACTATCTGGACCGCTGCGAGATCCGGGTAAAGCCCGCGCCGGGGGATGTTGTCTTCGATGTGATCCTGACCCTGTGGGCAGGTGAGGACAGCGTGCGGCTGCGCATCATGGACTACCATACCAACATCGTACTCATTGAGAAAAACGGGGTGCCTCTGCTGCAATGCGGCGCGGTAACGCCCGCCGGTGAGGCCGCCAGCGGCCTCACCGACCGCAGCTGCCTGTCGGTGGACGCGATCGTGGACTTCGCGGACACTGTGGACCTGGAGGACGTGGCGGCGCCGGTGGAGCGGCAGCTGGAATACAACTGCGCCATCGCCCGGGAGGGCATGGCCCGGGACTGGGGGGCCAACATCGGCAAGGTCCTCCGGGAGTATTACGGCGAGGACGTGAAGGTCCGGGCCCGGTACATGGCCGCCGCCGGGTCCGACGCCCGGATGAGCGGGTGCGAGATGCCGGTCATCATCGTCTCCGGCAGCGGCAACCAGGGGATCACCGCCTCGGTACCTGTGGCGGTGTATGCCCAGGAGCTGAAGGTGAGCCATGAAAAGCTCCTCCGGGCGGTGGTCCTCAGCGACCTGCTGACCATCCACATGAAAACCGGCATCGGGCGCCTGAGCGCCTACTGCAGTGCGGTCAGCGCCGGGTGCGCCGCCGGAGCCGCCATCTCCTACCTCTACGGCGGGGGACGCCGGGAGGTGGGACATACCCTGGTCAACGCCCTCGCTACCATCTCCGGCATGATCTGCGACGGGGCCAAGCCCTCCTGCGCCGCCAAGATTGCCGCCGCTGTGGACGCGGGCATCCTGGGCTGGCACATGTTCCGCAGCGGACAGCAGTTCCGGGGCGGCGAGGGGATTGTCACCAAGGGGGTGGAGGAGACCATCGCCAACATCGGCCGCCTGGGCCGTCTGGGTATGCGGGAGACGGACCGGGAGATCATCCGCATTATGACGGATGTCTGCTCCTGATCTGCGGCAGCTGCCGTCCTTCTCTGCTGCCCCCCTCCTTATAGTCTCCGCGCCGCAATGCAGCGTGCGGCGCACCCTCCATTGAATAAAAACAGCACAGCAATGATGCAGAAAGCGAGGAAATCAACGATGGAAAAACAAAGGGCATCCTTCCGGCTGCGCCCGGCCCTGCTGGCCGCAGTCATGTTTCTTTCCCTGCTGGCCCCTATGGCGTCTGCCGCCCGGGGCGCGGATGCTGCCGTTACCGGCAGTGTCTCCGCCACCGTACGCCTGGATTATGACCAGTCTTTGACGGAACTCCGCCGCCGGGAGGTCCGGGCGGAGCTGTGGCAGGGGGAGAACTATCTGGGCGCCGCCAGCCTGGCGGACGCCGGGACCACCTCCCTCTCCGGCTATGCCGCCTCTGTCTCTCACCGTGACACCGCCGGGGAGCCCCTTGCCGGGGAGGAACCCGGCTATCTGGACCTCCGGGTGGACGGCCTGCCACGGGGCAGCTATACCCTGCGCCTCTCCGGACGGGGGTACGTCACCTGTGAGCGGACCATGTTCATGGATGACTGCGCCCGCCATATCCTCGTAGGCACCGGCGACGCCGCTTTTGCCCTGGGGGATTTTGACGGGAACGGCGAAGTGGATGCCCGGGACCGGGATCTTCTGGCCGGAGCCTTGGGCTCCGGCGACGCTGGGGACCTGGAGCGCTTCGACCTTAACGGAGACGGGGAGATCGATATTATCGACCTTGCCTATGTCAACCGGCAGACCGGCGCCGAGGGCGACGCTCAGTTACTGGAGACCGCTCTGCTGGCCCCTCCGGTGGACATGACCGGCCTGGCCGCAGAACTGGCCCAGGAGGGTGTGATCCTGCTCTCCGGCAGCCTGACGGACCTGTTTCAGGCCGGGGGCACGCCTGCGATCTTCCAGGCCGTTGAAAACGGGGAGATCGTCCTGCCCATCCCCTTCCGCGAGAGCGTTGAGATGGAGCAGCTTCAGATCGGAAGCGCCGTCGACGCTCCCATTCTGGCGGGCGTGGTGGAGGTGGAGGACGAGTACGGGGAGACCACCCTCTACGCCTTTGATACCGCCCGGTCCGGCGGGACGCAGACCCTCAGCCTGTCCCAGGCGGAGGACAATGTCATCACCATTGACCTGGGCCGCCGGGTGGCGGTGAAGAAGATCACCATCACCGTCACCAGGACGGAAAACGGCTATGCCGCCGTGGAATCCATCCAGTTCCTCAAGGAGATGGTTCCCCTGGACCCGGAGGCCGCAGAGGGCCGGGTCAAGGGCCTGGCCGCAGAGGCAGGGGATGGGAAGGTGGACCTCACCTGGAACCGGATGCCCAATATCACCGGCTACCGGGTGGACTGGCAGTGCCTGTCTGACCAGCGGCAGAACGGGTCCCTCTACGTGGAAGTCAACCGCGCTGAGATCACCGGACTGGACAACCTGAAAGAATACCAGTTCACCGTCACGGCGGTCAACGGCTCCTGGAGCGGCAAGCCCTCTCAGCCGGTCACCGCCACGCCCCAGCCGGCCTCCGCGCCGAAAGCGCCGGATATGGTCAGCGTCACCTCCCTGGACGGCGCTCTGCAGGTGGGCTGGAAGGCCGCCAAGGGCGCGACCTGGTATGAGCTGTATTATACCGACCGGGAGAACGCCTCCACGGATTCATACATTCCCCTGGGGGAGACCCTGACCACTACAGGGACCACCCTCACGGGCCTGACCAACGGCGTGACCTACTACCTGTACATCGTGGCCGGAAACGACATGGGCCGCAGCGGCCCCTCCCGGATTGCCGCCGGGACACCCAAGGCCGTGGTCTATGAACGGCCTGCCGGTATCCCCACGCTGGGCGTGCTGGACTGGCGGGATATTGCCACCATCCGGCTGGCGGATCAGAACAACTACGACCGCCCGGCCTACTCTGCCGGTGCGCCCTTTACGCCGTCCAACATGGCGGACGGGGACTACCGCACCCACTGGACGGCAAGGGACTGGTGGTACAATGAGCATGTGGTGGTCACCTTCCGGGAGCCCCAGGACCTCCAGGCCGCTATCTGGGTGCCCCGGCTGGACGGGAATCATGCCGCCAACCTGCGGGCCTACAGCGTCCTGGTCTGGTATGAGGGGGACGACCTGAACGGGCCGGGCCGCCATGTGACCCCCGGCACAGACAATAACGGCAATACCGACGGCGGGGACGTCCAGACCTGGCCCGGTGTCCGGGGAAATCCCGCCGTGACCAAGTTCGCCGTCATGCCCTTTGCACCCCAGAAGGACGTGGTACAGATCAGCGTGGCCGCTGAGCAGGCGGGATATGTCAACGTCAGCCTCTCGGAGCTGATGTTCCTGAAGTACGATGAGAACCACCGTCTGCCCGATGAGATCGGGGAGCTGTTCGCCGACGAGCTGCACACCGTTCTGGCCCCCGGCGTGACACAGGCGCGGATCAATGAGCTGCGCGGCCGGCTGAACAGCGACGAGCGGAACTACTACATGGATCTGGACACCATGGCCGACGAGCTGGTCCTGGCCCAGGAGCTTCTGGACAGCGGACGCAGCTCCGGCGTGATCGTGGACGGCATCGATTCCCGCAGCAGCGGACGGGACAACGGGAAGTATGGTCAGGGCGGCAGCGAGCTGCAGCCCCTGGGCGTGGCCGCCGGGGCCGGGCGGGAGATCGCCGTCTATGCCGCAGGCATCCCCGCCGGGGAGAAGGTAACGGTCTACGCCACCCAGTTCAACGCCGAGGCCTCCGCGTGGCAGGCAAAGGTGGGGGAGCTGGTCAACGGCCGGAACGTCCTCACCATTCCCCAGATCGGCAGTCAGAACACCCCCCGGGGCGGCAGCCTGTATATCACTTACAGCGGGACCGGCCCTGAGGGCATCCGGCTCCACATCCGCCGTGCCACGGATATCCCGGTGCTGGAGCTGGGCGGCTGGAAGACCATGACCGACGCAGAGCGGTCCCAGACCATCAACGCCTATCTGGCAGAGCTGGATAACTACCTGGCAGTCAACAGGGTGGGCACTTCCCAGACAGACTGGCACAATGTGACGGAGATTTCTACGCCGTCGGTACTGCTGAGCCTGCCCGCCGGAGCGGTCCAGGCTGGGCTGAGCCGGGTCTCTGACCGGGCCGCCCAGCTGGAGAATTCCCTGCTGGCCTGGGAGGACGTGCTGTCCATCTGCCAGACTGTCCAGGGCATTTCCGGGCCCATGGAGTCCCGGCAGAATATCCGGTGTATGCAGATGTTCACCGGCGCGTTCATGTACGCCGCCGGAAGTCATATCGGCATCGGCTACGGCTCCTGCTCCGGCATGGTGGGCGGTACGCCCCTGAGCAGGCTGCCCGCCGGGGCAACGGCCAACAGCCTCTTCGGCTGGGGCATCGCCCACGAGATCGGGCACAACATGGACAAGCTGGGCAAGGCGGAGATCACCAACAACATCTACGCCCTGGCCATCCAGACCAGCGATGGGAATGAGAATACCTTCACCTCCCGTCTGGAGGCCAGCAACAAGTATGCCGCCATCTTCAACAAGACCGCCCAGGGCCGCGCAGGCGCTTCCGGAGACGTGTTCGTCCAGCTGGGCATGTACTGGCAGCTCCATCTGGCCTATGACGGCGGAGACAAGCCGCTGGACTTCTTCAGCCGATTCTTCTCCGCATGGAAGAGCGGGCAGCACTTTAACGGCGCTTCTGCCTATGACGACAAGGTGGCCCTGACCGCCTCCGCCATCGCCAACCGGAACCTGACTGAGTTCTTCACCCGCTGGGGCATGACCCTCAGTCCGGAGACCCAGGCCAAGCTGAGCGGCTATCCCGCCGAGGCCCGGGCAGTCTGGTACCTCAACGACCAGAGCCGCAGGGACCGGCTGGCTGGAGTCTCCGCCGGTGTGGGCACCGTCAGCGCGCAGGCAGACAAAGTGGGGGACAGCGAGTTTAAGCTGACCTTCTCCGCCGCTCTGACCTCCGGCAAGGTTCAGGGCTATGAGATCCGGCGCAATGACGAGACCATCGCCTTTACCACGGACACCACTTTCACCGATACCATCGGCTCCGGCAACAACCAGACCTATACCTACACCGTCACCGCATACGACACCCTGGGCAACAGGATCGGTTCCGCCTCCACCCAGGCGTTCCGGGTCTCCTACGATCTGCTGGTGGATCCCTCGGAGTACACCATCCGCCGGGAGGCCGGCGGAGACGTGCAGATCACCTTCCGCAAGCCCACCGCCGTCTCCGGACTGCGCCTGCCCGCGTCTGTGATGGGCGGAGGGAGCTTCCGGGTCCTCGTAACTGAGGCGGACGGGTCCAAGACCCTCGTGCGTGACGGAAGCTTCGCCAATAGCAGTCAGGTTTCGGAGGGGGACCGGTTCGTCAGCTACTTCCAGCTGGCGGACGCGCCGGGAGACGATGCCCGGATCGGCACCTATCAGGCCTCTGCGGTTACCATTTCCGGCATTCCCGAGGACACAGCGCTCTCCGATGTGCGGCTCATCAGCTATGTGGGCGATGATATCGCTTTCCTCTCCGGCCCCACCGTGGGACGCATGGCTGCGGATTACCGATACGGAAGCGGCGCGGATGATGTGATCCGTGAGGGCACCCTGGTCATTGCCGGTACCTTCACCGGCGACCCGGTGTATAACACCGTCCGCATCGAGGGCGAGTTTGCCCCGCCGGATATGGGCGCGGTCAACGGCGAGAACGGAACGGGGAGCGCCGTCACCCGCTACCTCGACGGCTACGCCCTCCTCTTCGCCGACGAGCAGGCGGATGGCATCTATACCAACATCAGCAACGGCATCTTTCTCTTCGTGCCTGACGTGCAGGCGGAAAAGGCGCTCCAGGAGGGCGAGACCTCCTGCGGCGGCGAGAATGTACTGCCCAGCCGCATCCGCGCGGAGCTGTGGCGCACCGACACGCCGGACAGCGCCGAGGGCACCCGCCGCACCGCCCAGACCATGTGGATCAACAGCCCCGGCGGCAGTGAACTGCCTCTGGTGGTATTGGAAGGAGGCAGCCAATAATGGGCAAACGTATCCTCGCTCTTTTTGCGGTTCTGACGCTGGCTCTGGGAACCGCGCCCGCGGCCCTGGCGGCGGCGGAGCCCACCCTGGTGTGTGAATTCCTGCGGGACAGCGAAACCGCGGTCCTCACCCTTGAGGATCTGGACGGCAGCGATATTTACGGCGTACAGCTGGAGCTGACGCTGGAGGGGGAATACCCGGACTGCACCTTTACTCCCGGCAGCCGGACAGCCTACGCGCCGGAGTGCAGCGTACGGGATACACGGGACCGGACGCGGCTGACCATATACCTGACAGACCGGATGCCGCTGAACGATGGGAACACCCTGGACCTGGGCGAGCTGAACCTGGGCGGGTACGGTGCGGACGCTTTTCCGGAAGCTGTCCGGATCACCCTGCTGGGGGAACATCTGCGCCCTCTGACCGGCGGCATGTCCGGAACGGCGGACGTGGAGGTCTACTCCCGGGAGGAGCCCTCCGGGTCCGAGGACCCGGCGCCGCCCTCCTCCCAGCCGGATACCACCCCCCAGGTCCCCCCAGCGCCGGTGGTCTATCTCCCCTTCATCGATGTAAGCGCAGGGGACTGGTTCTATGAAGCTGCGGGCTATGTCTACGCCCACGGAATGATGCGGGGACTCTCGGAAAACACCTTTGCCCCCTATGAGGTCACGGACCGGGCCATGATCGTTACCATCCTTCACCGGCTGGAGGGCAGCCCCGCCGCTCTGCCCGCCGCCTTCACCGATGTCCCGGAGGGTCAGTATTACGCCATTCCGGTGGCATGGGCCTCTTCGGTGGGCATCGTGGAGGGCTATGAGGATGCCACCTTCCGCCCGGAATCCCCCATCACCCGGGAACAGCTGGCAGCCATTCTCTACCGCTATGCCCGGTATAAGGGCCTGGACATCTCCGTCAGAGGGGATATGGGCCGCTTCCCGGACGCCGTATCCGTCTCCCTCTACGCCGCGGACGCTATGAGCTGGGCAGTGGGTACGGGATTGATCGCCGGTCTGGACGGCGCGCTCCAGCCGGGCGGCGCGGCCGGACGGGCTCAGGTGGCGGTCATTCTCCAGCGGATGTGCGCCGGCCTGCTGCAAATGCCGTGAGGATCGCGATATGTATTGACAGCCGGGGCGGGATGCTCTTCAACCGCCGCCGGCAGAGCCAGGACCGGCTTCTCCGGCAGGATCTCCTGTCGGAGGCCGCCGGAGGGCCTCTCTGGATGAGCCCCTACTCCCGGGAGCAGTTTTCCGATCCGCCGGAGATGGTCCGCGCGGCGGAGGACTTTCCCCGCCGGGCGGGCCCGGGAGAGCTGTGCTTTTTCGAGGACCTGGACCCCGCCCCCTGGCTGGAGGAGGCGGAGGAGGTCGTCCTCTACCACTGGAACCGGACCTATCCCGCCGACCGCCGGTTCCCCCTGCCCCTGACGGGGTGGACCCTGGAGCGGCGGGAGGAGTTTTCCGGATCCAGCCATGAGAAGATCACAAAGGAGGTGTACCGCCGGTGAAGGTGAAGAAACAGAATAGAGTCTGGCTGTCCCTGGCACTCCTGCTGGTCCTCCTGGCAGGGCTGTGGTATCTGCACACTGCCGGGGACATCCAGAGCCAACATGTCCAGAGCGTTACCGCCATCTATCTGGACGATATCCCGCCCTTCTCCGGGGAGCCTTATGTGGCTGTCAACGGCAACGAGCCCTCCTTCCTGCCGGGGGAGATGACCACCTCCTCCTATGAGGTCTACAGCCCCCTGGACGCGCTGGGGCGCTGCGGCGTTGCCTCCGCCTGCGTGGGTGTGGACCTGATGCCCACCGAAGAGCGGGAGTCCATCGGCCAGGTGAAGCCCTCCGGGTGGCAGACGGTGAAGTACGACTGCGTGGACGGGAAGTACCTCTATAACCGGTGCCACCTGATCGGCTTCCAGCTGACGGGGGAGAACGCCAACAAGCAGAATCTCATCACCGGCACCCGGTACATGAATGTGGACGGGATGCTGCCCTTTGAGAACATGGTGGCGGACTACGTGAAGGAGACGGAGAACCACGTCCTCTACCGGGTGATACCTGTTTACAGCGGCGATGATCTGGTGGCCGGCGGCGTGCAGATAGAGGCTCTGAGCGTGGAGGACAAAGGTCAGGGCGTCAGCTTCAACGTCTATGTCTACAATGTCCAGCCCGGCGTTGAGATCGACTATGCCACCGGCGAGAGCTGGCTGGAGGGCGAATCCCGTCCGGAGACGCCGGAGACCGCCTACGTTCTCAACACCAGCTCCAAAAAGTTCCACCTGCCCGCCTGCTCCGGCGCGTCCTCCATGAAGAAGGAGAACCGGGAGGAGTACAGCGGCAGCCGGGAGTCCCTGATCGAACAGGGATACAAGCCCTGCGGGACGTGTAACCCATAAGCGGATCAGAAAAAGGACCCCGCAGAAGGAAACTTCTGCGGGGTCCTTTTTGCTGTTTATGGATGAAGGTCAGTCCCAATCCACACCAAAGTCAGGCCGGACGGGGTCCAGGATATCTTTCGCGTCATAGAACTGGAGATACCGTTTCCGGGAGTTGCGGAGAGTGGTTCCATCGGGGTGGAGGCGGTCGCAGATCACGGCGCAGATGTCCTTCTTGATAAAGCTGAAGCTCTCGATGCCCACGGAGCAGAACACCCGGAAGCCCTGGCTCTGCAAATACTGGAAGATGGGCCCGGTCTGGGTCCAGTCGCCGCCGTCGGGACGCTCGCCGTGGGGGTAGTACAAAATGGGGGTCTCCCCTACCAGGCTGCCCACCTCGTCAAACCACTTCTGAGTATCCTTCTGGATGGCGTCCAGACCAAGCCGCTGGCCGCTGAGGCGGATGTGGCCCCAGGTGTGGCTGCCGAAGGTCCAGCCGGTTCGCTTGAGTTCCTCGATGATGGGCTTCACCGCCTCCCGCTCGGCCTGGCGGTTGGCCTCCAGCTCACCGGTCCATTCCACATCGCCGTCGGTCTGGGTGCGGTAGCCCAGGATGCCCTGATAGCCGGTGAGGCTCAGGCTGGCCTTGGCCCCGAAGGGGGAGAAATCCGGATGCTCCTCCACAAACTTGTCCAGGGCGGGGATGGCGTCCAGCTCCCGGCTGGTGACCTCCTTGCCGTCAGGGTCCAGCCCCCAGGATGTGACCTGTCCGTTTTCGTCCAGAATCAGCTTGTAGGTGAAGCCGTTGTCCAGCATGTAGGGGTAATAGTTGGTGTCGTCATAGGAGAAGATCAAAGGCTTTTTGCCCTCGGGAAGATAGAGTGTGTTGCGGACCATCTTGGGCTGGCCGTCGTCGCCGGTGGTCTCGCTCCACACGTCGCCGATATCCACCAGCACGTAGCCGTTGGCGTAGCAGCTGTCCATGATTTTCCAGAACTCGTCCGCCGTCACCATGAAGTCATCCAGGCCCTTCTCCTCGCTGTCGCCATCAAAAGCCAGCTCGGGATAGGCGATAATGGGGTGAAAGAAGAGATGCTCGACAATGCCGTTATAGGCCTCGTATTTCACGCCGTCCCGCTCCCCGCCCTCGGGCATGACGGTGGGGTCGAGAATCTCATAGGGCACCTTCTCCGCCGGAACAGGTTCGGGTTCGGCCTCAGGTTCCGGTTCAGGCGCAGGCTCCTGGGCGGGCTCCGATGGAGCGGTCTGGTCCGCCGGGGGCGTTTGCTCCTGGACCGGCGAGGTTCCGGATGTATCCGGTGCGTCCGGTGTCCCGCCGCTGGCGCAGGCGGATGTGAACAGAAGCGTCAGGGCCAGCAGCAGCGCGGTGAGCTTTTTCATGTGTACAGTACCTCCTGGAGGCGGTTCATCCCGCCTTTTTCTTCCCTTAGTATACCACGCCTGCCGCCAGAAGCAAGCCAACTTTTTGTATCATATTGGTGACAAAAGGGTAACAGACTCCTATTCCTTCACCGGATCCATGTAGTAGATGCTGTTCATGGTCTCCACCATGATCCGGCCGGATTCCGGCTCCTTTTTCCAGTTCTGGACCAGGCTGGTACGGATATACCGGTTGCAGGGCTCCCCCCGGCTGTCGTAGCGGCAGTGGAACAGCACACAGCCGTCCTCCATTTTTGCATCGCCGATGCAGCCCAGGTGTGCCCGGTCGGCCGCTTCCGCTTTGGCAACGCCTTCTTTATCCGTAATATGTTTGATCTGATACATCGTTAACTCTCCTTTTCGGTTTTCTGGCTTGCTTTCTTTATTACACTCTGCGTGGCACGGTACTGTTCATCGCGGTCCGCGCAGGGCGGCGAAAAAATCGGTCAGGACTCTGCGGCACTCCTCCTCCAATATCCCGCCCACCAGAGCGGGAGTATTGGGAAAGTCCTCCATGAAAAGATTCAGCACTCCCCCGCAGGCCCCCATAGCCGTGTCGCGGGCCCCGTAATACACCCGGGGAATCCGGGCGTTCAGGATTGCCCCGGCGCACATGGGGCAGGGCTCCAGTGTGACGTACAGCGTACAGTCCTCCAGCCGCCAGGAACCCAGGGCGGCGTTGGCCTCCCGGATGGCCTCGGTTTCCGCGTGGGAGAGCGCGCTCCGCTTCTCCTCCCGGCGATTCCGTCCCCGGCCCACAATCTCACCGCCGCGGACAATGACACAGCCTACGGGCACCTCGCCCGCCCCGGCGGCTTCCCGGGCCAGGAGAAGCGCCTGACGCATGTAAAATTCGTGCATAGAGCCTCAATCCCTCCCTTCTCCCTGAGAGCGGCGTTTAAGAACTGGTATATTTGTCCAAACTGAGCATAGATTGGTAACCAAGGAGGGATCTTCCATGAAACGTATTTCCCCCATCCGAAACCGGGGTACGGAGTCCCCGGCCCTGCTGGAATTAAAGACAAGCCTGCAGGAGACCCAGACCGCCCTCAGCCACGCCTATACCGCCTTCGATTACGCCAGCGACCCGGAGCTGACGGAGGCCTGCATCTATGAGATCCAGTCCCTCCAGGCCCGGATGAACTATCTGGTCCGGCGGATCAAGGAGTTTGAGCTGTGCGCCGCCACGGCGGTGGCAGCACAGCAGCCGGGGAGGGCGCGATGGATATAATGGCGGTTATTTTCCTGGTCCTGGGAGGACTGGCCGCAGCGGCCCTGGGTGCCAGGGCCGCTGCGGCGCGGGAGGGCTTCCTTCCGGCGGCGGTCAACGGCCTGCTGGGCCTGGCGGCCCTGCTGGCGGTGAACCTCACCACCAGATACACCGGCCTGCATCTGGGATTCAACCTATTCAACGGATTGACCGCCGGTATACTGGGGGTGCCTGGCGTGGTGCTTCTGCTGCTGGTGCAGTGGGTGATTACATAGGCAGCCGCCAAAGGCGGCTGCCGGACCAGTCAGAACCGCAGCCGTCCGTTGATCCTCTGCATCCGGGGCACGTCCACCTTGCAGGACTTCCGGTCAAAGGTCAGGATGCCGTTGACCTCGTCCTCCACGTCGCTTACCTGGGTATACACCGCAGCGGACAGAGCCTGCTTTTCCAGACAGGGGATGATCTCCTTCTCGTACAGCCGGGCCAGTGCGTCCATATACTCCCCGGCGGACTGGTACATCCGGTAGCCGAAGGGCTTGTCCCCGGCGGTATGTCCCGGCACCGGCAGGCTGTAGCCCCCGAACTCGGTGAGGGCCAGGATACGGCTCCTGTCGTGCTTCAGCCGCACGGGCCTGAAGTACACGTGGCGGCTCTTGAAGTCCCCGCCGCCCTGATCGTGCCAGCCGGAGGCGTGGTCCACCAGGCGGGTGGGGTCCTGCTCCCAGAGCATCTGGGTGGCCAGCAGGCTGTCGAACTGTCCCCAGCCCTCGTTGAAGGGCACCCAGACGGCCAGAGAGACGGTGTTCCGGAGCAGCTCCACCGTGTCGTGGAGGTCCCGGACGAACTGCTCCCGGCCGGCCTCCTCCTCCCGTCCGAAGCGGCTGTAGCGGCTGTCGTTGAGATGGATGCCCAGGAAGGGGGCAACCTGGATGACCAGAGGGTCCAGGCGGCTTCCGCCGCTGACCAGATCCTGCCACACCAGCATCCCCAGCCGGTCGCAGTGGTAGTACCACCGCAGGGGCTCGATCTTGATGTGCTTGCGGAGCATGTTGAACCCGCATTCTTTCATCTTCCGGATGTCGTAGATCATGGCCTCGTCGGAGGGCGGGGTGTAGAGCCCGTCGCTCCAATACCCCTGGTCCAGCACGCCGGACATGAAAGTGGGCCGGTCGTTGAGGGCCAGGACCTTCTTGCCGTTCACGGCGGTTACGCCGAACTTCCGCATCCCAAAGTAGCTCTCCACCTTGTCCCCGCTCTTCAAGGTGACGGTAACATCGTAGAGGAAGGGGTCCTCCGGAGTCCAGGGACGGAAGTTTTCATCGGTGATGAGAAACTCCTCATATTCCCGGGAGGCGTCGTACCAGTCCTCGGCGATGACCACGCCGTCCCTGCGGACCACCACGTTGGCCCCCTCCGGGTCTTTGGCCTGGAGGACGAAGCGTACCCGCCTGCGGTCATAGTCCGGGGTGACAGTGAGCTTCTCTACATAGTTTTCCGGAACGGACTCCATCCAGACTGTCTGCCAGATGCCGCTCTGGGGGGTGTACCAGATGCCGCCGGGGCAGAAGCTCTGCTTGCCGTAGGCGTGGCGGGATCGGGAGGTGGCGTCGGTGACGGCCACCGTCAGGGTGTTCTCCACCTCCGTGAGAGCGTCTGTGATATCACAGGTGAAGGGCAGATAGCCTCCCTCGTGGCTCCCTGCGAGACGGCCGTTGACGTAGACCTGACAGGACTGGTCCACTGCCCCGAAATGGAGCAGCACCCGGTCCTTCCGGAAGCCCTCCGGCAGGGTGAAGGTCCGGCGGTACCACAGCCTGTCCTCCGGCATTACTTTCTTCATCACGCCGGACAGGAAGCTCTCCGGGGAGAAGGGGACGATAATCTCGCCGTCATAGGAGTCAGGCTCCTTCTCCTTCCCGTTCCGGATGGCGTACTGCCAGCGGCCGTTGAGGTTGAGATAGCTGTCCCGGCGCAGCTGGGGACGGGGGTACTCCGGCAGGGGATGCTCCCGGTCCAGATTTTCCCCCCAGGTGGTCAGCATGGGCCGCAGGGACCGGAGGGTCCTGGAGGGCTCCTTCCGCCGCAGCAGGGCCAGAGGGATGGCGATCAGCAGCAGCACCAGTGCGGCGGCGATGAAGATTTCCGGCGTGGGGACTTCCTTCACCACGCCCAGATCCTCATAGGTCTCCCCGCCGTGCTGGATCACCGCCGCGCCGATATAAGGGCCTGTCACCATGGGCAGCAGCACCTGGAAAAGGATGCGGATGCCCTGGAACTGTCCCGCCTTATGGGCGGGGGTGTGGTCCCGGATGAGTCCCTGCAGGCAGGCGGAGAGGACCATGCTGGCTCCCAGCATCACCGTGCCCGCCAGAATAACAGGGACCATACCCCGGACGAAGAACATGGCGATGAGCCCGGCGAAGGCCGTAACGGCGGCGGGGACCGCCACATGGAGCTTTCCGTGCCGGTCGATTACCCGCCCAAAAGCCACGCTGGCCACGCTGGCGGCGGTAAGCACCACGCCCAGAATCACGGCGTAGCTGTCCACCCCAAGGAAGCGCTGGATATAGATGATGAGGTAGGGCATATACACCTGCTGGCTGGCGGCGTACACCGCCAGGGCCAGCAGGGCCAGATACAGGGAGGGATTGGCCCAGACGACCCCCGGGCGCAGGCCGTAGAGGATGTTCCCCACGTAGTTGCCCTCTGCCCGGCGGAGGTTCTCCGGCTCCTGAATGAGCAAATGGCCCAAGCCGCCTCCCAGCAGGGTCAGTCCGCCCACCACAAGGAAGAAGATCCCCCACTTCCCCTGGGTGGTCAGGCCGTCCAGGGCACCGAAGACCACCAGCATGGCCACCAGCGGCATGACGGCCAGCACCGCCTCCACCCGGCCCCGGTTCCCGTCGTCGGTGACGTCGGTGACCCAGGCGTTGAAAGCCGCGTCGTTGGCGCTGCTGCCAAAGAAGGTCATCACGCAGTCCAGAACGATCACCAGCACCGCCGCCGTCTGGACGGCCTTTGCCGGACCCAGCAGGCGCTCCAGCCCACTCACCCGCACCAGGGCGAAAGCCATGACGCTCAGGCCCCACAGCAGATAGCCCGTGACGATGATGGGCTTGCGCATCCCCAGTTTGTCCGACAGCGCGCCCACCGTCAGGGTGGTCACCGCCGCCACCACGGCGCTGGCCGCCACCATGGCGGCGATCATGCCCGTGTCCCCGGTAATGGTGTTGTAGAGGAACACATTGAAATACATGTTCTCCACCACCCAGGCGATCTGGCCGATGAGTCCGAAGCTCAGCAGTGCTGCCCAGACCCGCACGCCCAGGGCGCGCTTTTCCTTCTTCCGTCCCATTGCCTGAACCTCCTCGTCTTTGAAAAAACACCGCAGCAGCCGGCCCAAATTCCAGCTCTGGCGTCCGCTGGCGGCGGGCGGCGCGGCACACGGCGCACCTCCGGCCCGGCGAAAACGCCTCGGAGGCACAAACCACAATATGTTGTATTATACAACCCCGGGGGCTATCCCGCAAGTAGTGTTTAGCGGAAAATGGGAAGAAAAGAAAATTTTCGTTTCTCGACAAATTCCGGCAAACTTCATCCCACTGATTCGCTATACTATGCGACAGAGAGCGACACCCAACGTCCCGATTCTCCAGCATCTGCTTTCCTTCGCCGGACGGGGGCTGGCCCTCTCTTTACATAAAGTCCACCTGCTGAACGGCGGAACTATTTATCCATATGAAGGAGCCATTAAATCATGGATTATCAAAAAGAGTATGCAAGCCTTGTAGGTCAGATCGACCGGGCCATCTCCATCTTAGAGAACTACGCGCCCGGCGACCCCATCGTCCAGAGGGCCGGAGACCTGCTGTTGTCTGCCCTGCGGGATGCAGAGGAACACTATTTGCAGGAATAATTTGCCCTCAATGAGAGAAGGAGGAGACCGCGGCACGGTCTCCTCCTTATTTTTCTATTCATCAACCGCCGCGATATACAGCTGAACCGCCCGGTAGTCCCCTGTAAGCAGGGGCAGCGGATATCCTGCGTGCATCAGTGCGCCGCCGTCCCAGCAGTCCCCGCCGTTCACCCGATAGCGCGCTGCGGGGTCCAGGCCCTTCAGCTTCAGCACCCGGAAGGGCTGCGCGGCCCGGGTGCTTCCGGCTACCACGGACACCAGCGCCTCCCGCCGGTCGGGGGAAACCTGCTCCCAGGCGGTGTAAGGCCCGTCCCGGAAGGGGTCTGTAAGGCGGTAGTAGTCTCCCTGATGGAGCAGCTTCCAGCGCTTCTTGTAGGTCTCGATCTGCCGGCGGATGCCCTCCTTCTCCTCCGGCGTGCATTTACTCAGGTCCAGCTCGTATCCGAAGGCCCCGCTCATGGCCGTGATTCCCCGGGTCTCCAGGGGGGTGATCCGCCCGTTCTGCTCGTTGGGTACGGCGGAGACGTGAGCCCCCATGGTACACACTGGGTAGCAGAAGGAGGTCCCGTACTGGATGCGCAGCCGGTCTATGGCGTCGGTGTTGTCGCTGCACCAGATCTGAGGGGTGTAGTACAGCATCCCCCCGTCGAACCGGCCGCCGCCGCCGCAGCAGCCTTCGATCAGGATATGGGGAAAGTCCGTCCGCAGCCGCTCCAGCATCTCGTAGACCCCCAGGACGCAGCGGTGATAGACCTCCCCCTGCCGCCGGGGCGGCAGGGCGGCGGACCACACGCCGGACAGGCTCCGGTTCATATCCCACTTCACATAGGCCACCGGCGCGCTGGACAGCACCTGCCGCAGCTGGGCGTAGACATGGTCACGGACCTCCTGCCGGGAGAAGTCCAGCACCAGCTGGTTCCGGCCTCTTGCGGGAGACCGTCCCGGGACCCGGAGGGCCCAGTCGGGATGGGCGCGGTACAGCTCGCTGTCCTCGCTGACCATCTCCGGCTCCACCCAGATACCAAAGGAGAGTCCCAGGGCGTTGATGGCGGGCGCCAGGGACTCCAGCCCGCCGGGGAGCTTGTCCGAGTTCACCCGCCAGTCCCCCAGGCCGCTGTTGTCGTCGTCGCGCTTCCCGAACCAGCCGTCGTCTAATACGAACAGCTCCACGCCCAGCGCCGCCGCCTCCCGTGCGATGGCCAGCAGCTTTTCCGGATCAAAGTCAAAGTAGGTGGCCTCCCAGTTGTTCACCAGCACAGGCCTGCGCTGTCCCCCCAAAGGGTCCCGGAGAAGATGGTCCCGGATGGCCCGGTGGAACCGGCGGCTCATCTCCCCCAGACCTGCCTCGGAGCAGATCATGGCCGCCTCCGGCGCGTTGAAAATTGCGCCGGGTTCCAGGGTCCAGGTAAAATGATAGGGGTTGATGCCCATTACCAGCCGGCCGCTCTCAAACTGTCCGGCCTCTGCCTCCGCCTGAAAATTGCCGCTGTAGAGCAGCATGGACCCATAGCACAGGCCATAGTCCTCGTTGGCGTCCCGGTCGCAGAGGATCACGAAGGGGTTATGCTGGTGGCTGGAAGCGCCCCGGATGCTGCCGGCGCTCTGAACGCCGGGGCGCAGGGGGGCTCGGCTGGGACAGCGTTCCATGACGTGAGCGCCGTCGAAGGTAATCATATCCAGATCAGAGCGCTGGAAATCCAGGCACAGGGAGGCGCACCGGCACAGGCGGACGGGCTCCGTCCCCTGGTTCCGCACCAGGACGGACCGCGTAATGAGGTCGTATTCCTCCAGCACGCCATAAAGCAGCTCTGCCTCCACCTGGGCGGCATCGTCCTGCAGGACTACGCAGAGGGTTTCCCACTCCTCCGTTCCGCCAAAAAAGGCAGGCAGTCCCTCCAGGGCATACTTGCCCCGCCATATCCGGCTGCGCACATACCGCAGGTCCGCCGTATGGCTTCCGCTGGGCAGCTCAAACTCGATGGAGGGCAGGCGGAAGTCCCCCACGCCGCAGGTGGAATACTCCTGTGGCGTCGTATCCAGGGAGAAGGTCCGGTCCGTGCCCGCCTCGTCCGGATTGGGGGAGAAGCCCCGGTCCGCGTACCGGAGCAGTCCGGTGAGATCGCAGCCGTCACGGAGCCGGGGGCCGTAGTAGACGTGCTGCACCACGCCGGTGGGATGGACCGCCAGCTGATAGGTGGTATGCTTCGTATGCAGGGTGAATGTCCCGCTCTGTTTGTTGTAAGCAATCATCGAAGATCACCTCAGAAAAACACTGGTAAAACCGGACATCCAGCTGGCGGCTTTGCCGCTGGAAACTAGGTGGTTGACGAATCCTTAATGCCGCAATGTGGACATAGGCATTCTTGTTCAGCTCGCTGATAGTGGCTGGCGATACCTTGCTGCGCCACAACGTCTCAGTTATGTCCCGTATTCTGCGGATCGAGACACCAGCCAAGTACATCTCGATGAGCGCTTCCTCCACATTCTCTCGGACTAATTTCTTGATCTGTCATTTGATTGCTTCCTCGTTTAGTTGTACAATTTCCCGGACATGGTTTGTAGCCTCTTTTTAGAATGGTGTGTCGCAACTTCATTCTACAGAGACCTGCAAACCGTGTTTCATTTTTCCCTCCATTCTTTTTGCGCAACACCCTGCCACTCTGGGCAAAATAAAAGGCGGAAGGGACAGGCGAATAGACAGCAAAAGCCCTTACCGGCGCTGCCACCGGTAAGGGCTTTATTATTGTTTTTGCAGGGAGAGGATTCATTCGTACCAGTCCCCGCGACCCATGGGCTTCACGCCGGCCAGTGGGACCGGCGCGTGGGTGCTGGGGGCCCAGTTGAGCGCGTCTCCCGTCCGGATCAGCACACCGGCTTCCAGCAGCGCGGAGGCCAGTGCCTGAGGCAGGGAGGCGGGCCCTTCCGCCGGGTCCTGACCGCACTGCGGAGCCAGCAGCGCATAGATGTCCGGGAAAGCTTCCTCCAGTTCCCGGGATACGTAGAGGACGCCGCCCGCCAGATAGGCGGCGTAGGGACGGAGACAGCGCCGCCGGGGGGTCATCGCCGCCTCGCAGCGCATCGGACTGGCGCAGGGGAGGAGGCTCTTGCCGTCCCCGGGAAACCAGGCGTCCACATTATAGTAAAAATGGATGTCCGCGATCCGGTCAAAGGCGGGGACGGATGCCTCCGCCCGGCCCTGGGCATCGGTGACCGTCTCCACACGGATGGGGGCATCGTTCTGGGCGTGGGTACATGCGGTTCCGTCCGGATCCCAGTAGGGCGTGAAGCGGAAGACGACCCTCTGACCGGGCAGGGGGATGCCGCCCTGTGTCAGGACGGCAGTGTAGGCGTTGCGGTACTGATCCTGCTCCGGCGTCATCAGCCGTTCCAGAGACAGCTCCGCCGCAGCCGGAGGCTGCCCCTCCACCCGGAAGAAGTCGGCGGCGATATACATATCCGCCTGCCCCAGAGCCACGTCTCCGCCGAAGTGGCCGAAGCAGGCCAGAGAACCGTCCGGCAGAAGCTGGAGGCTGGGCTGGTACAGGCTGGCAGGGATTCCGGGCAGCGGGGACCAGTTGTTCCCCAGATCGGCGGAGCAGCTGTAAGGCTTGTTGCGCCGTGCGCCCACCAGAAGGTCCCCCTCCAGACAGACGATACTCTCCGGCAGGAAACCGCCCTGGGGATCCTTTTCCGGATCTGGGGGACCTCCCGAACCGATGGGGAGCAGGGGGCCGTTCAGGAAGCGGTCCCCCTGACGGCGGACCAGCTGTCTGGCCGCGGGAGTGGCTTGCACGTCTCCCGCCAGCAGCAGCAGCGTCCCGTCAGACAGCTCCGCCATATCGTACTCGTGGGCGCCGGTGCCGGGGAGGACATAGTGGGGGCCGGAGTACCGGACGCCGTCCCGGCTGTGCAGCAGGAAGGTCTGGATCTTATTCAGATACGTCTCTCCCGGCAGCATGGTGTTCCGGGTGGCCCGGGGCAGTCCTTTGCCCCAGGGGGTGCCGTACATGCTGGCCAGCAGCAGGAAGGAGCCGTCCCGCAGGCGGCGGATCCGCCACAGATAGGGAGCGCATCCTTCCAGAAGCCGGTCTGTGGTGTGCCAGGTGGTCCCGCCGTCCCGGCTCTCCCGCACCAAAATGCCGTCTCCCCCGCCGGTGCCGCCGGCGTTGCGGTCCGGGCACGTCAGCCCCACGACCCGTCCGTCCGGGAAGCCGGTGCAGCAGAAAGGACCCTCCTCCAGAGGGCAGCGGCCTGATTCCCGGTAGCTCCGCCCTCCGTCCTCAGAAAGAAGGTACACCCGGTAGGACCGCTCCTCGGATCCGCCGCACTCCACAGAACAGTAGGACACTGGCGCGCCGATGGCTTCGCCCAGCTCCAGTCTGGGCGGGCGGAACCCGGTGTTCTTTTCCCGGACGGTCTCCTTGAAGCTCAGCCCCAGACGGCCGTCTCCATAATCGAAGGCGGCGGTCCAGGCGGCAAAGCCGGGACGCTGGGGCGGAAGGTATATCGTGCGGCGCTCATGTCCCACCGCAGATGCGCTGCGCGTTTGCTGTTTCATCGTGTATCCTCCACATTCAGATTTGAAGCCTCTTCCCTGTATCCGGGCTGCCCGAAGCGGTCAGGGGAGAAAAGCGGGTACCGCCTCCGGCCGGCCCGTCTCCCCGGAGCGCCGGGCCGCCAGACAGCAGGCGGCGCTGGCAAGCCCGCTGGTGAGCCCGGCTGGCGAGGGCTTTCCGTCCATCACCGACAGGAAGGCAAGGGCCAGCCGCTGGTCCCCGCCGAAGTGGTTGCCGGTGTTGATGATCCTGTGGGTCACCGTCTGAGGCGTGCGGTAGTCGTCGTGGCGGATCTCGCCGGTGTAGAAGTCGAATTCCGCGCTGCCCTCGGTGCCGATCAGGCGGCAGCCCCGGCGTGCGCCGGTGCGCTTGACCACGAAGCTCTGGCTGTAGCTGATGAGCAGCCCGCTGGGGCAGGTGAAGATGGCGCAGGCGTTGTCCTCGTTGCCGGTATCCACGGCGAAGCAGCAGGCGTCCCCCTGAACGTCGTCCTTTTGAATGCGCTCCACCACGTAGCTGCTCTCCGGACAGGTGCGGTAGTCCGGACAGTCCGGACAGCGGAGGCCTGCCGGGCGGTCTCCTTTGAAATAGAGCTTGGCTGTCTGGGCAAAGGCTTGAACGGGAGTCTCGCCGGTAAGATAAGAGATGTAGTCGATGTCGTGGGTGGCCTTTTGCAGGAACAGTCCGCCGGTTAGGGAGGGGTCCCGGTACCAGCTGTGATAGTAAACGCTTCCATAGGGCACATTATTTACAGCCTGCACCATGGTCAGACGGCCCAGGATGCCGGAGGATACAATGCGCTTCATCTCCTGGACGACGGCGCACAGCCGCAGGGGAAAGGACACCACCACTCTGTCCTCCTGCCCCCGCCCGGCTTCCGCCAGGGCGGCCAGCTGCGCCTCGCTGATGGCGACAGGCTTCTCCAGAAAGAGGGGCAGGCGGCGGTCCAGGACTTTCAGGGCCATAGGGGTGTGCAGGGGGCACCGGGTACCGATGAAGACGCCGTCGGGACGGCACTCCTCCAGCATCTGCACCGGGTCCGTGTAATAGGAGGCGGAGGCGAAGAGGGGATCTCCCTCCGTACCGGCGCGTGCCGCCTCCGGATTGGGTTCGCAGACTGCGGCGGCCTCCACGCCGGCCTCCAGATCCCGGAAAGCGGACAGCATGGTCTTCGAGCGCAGGCCGTAGCCGATAAATGCGATTCGATAGCTCATAGGACGCTCCTTTTTGTTCATTCAAAAATTATTAGTTTAATACTAAAAATAATTGCTAATAAAAACTAAAGCACTCGCGTAAAAAATTATCAATTTTTTATGGATGAACTAATTGACATACGGGCAACTTGTTGATATACTACACTAAAAGGCGCGATAAATCAAGACTAAGTTGATGCTATTAACAAAAAACTCTGCGCGCTGCATCGACAAACCCCGGCAAAACGGATATTAAGCTAGCTAATATTTTGAATATTATTAATTGAAGGGTGATGTGATGATGCAGAAGAAGAAAGCTGGAGCAGCTCGGACACCGCCGTTGGGAACGCTGGAACGATGCCGGGACCGGGGGCGGCGGTTCTGGAAGTACCTGCGCCGGTACTGGTTCCTCTATATGCTGGTGGTGCCGGGATTTATTTTTATGATCGTGTTCCACTACGGCCCCATGTACGGCATCCAGCTGGCGTTCAAGGACTACAAGCCGGCGCTGGGTGTGTGGGGGTCTCCCTGGGCGGGGCTGGACCACTTCAAGACCATGTGCATGGACCCGGATTTCTGGCGGGCGCTGAAAAACACCCTGATTTACAACTGCGAATACCTGGTGATCGGTTCGGTGTTTACGATCTTCCTGGCCCTGATGCTGAACGAGCTGCGGCTGAAGCGGACGAAAAGCGTGGTACAGACGGCGGTATATCTGCCTTACTTCCTGTCCTGGGTGGTGATGGCCGGTCTGGTGCAGGTGTTTCTGGAGTATCCCTCCTCCTCCGGAGAGATGGGGGGCGTCATCAACCAGATCATCGGCGTCTTCGGCGTTGAGCCCATCAATTTCATGACCAGGCCGGATCTCTTCCGGGGGATCGTCATCACGGCGGCGCTCATCAAGAACACCGGCTATGGGACGATCATCTATCTGGCCTCCATGGCGTCCATCAATCCCACCCTTTATGAGGCGGCGAGGGTGGACGGGGCCAACCGGTGGCAGATGATGCTGTGGATCACCATCCCGGCCATCATGCCCACCATCGTCATCAATCTGATCCTCAACGTGTCCAGCCTGTTCTCGGCGAACTTTGACCAGTTCTATAATCTGGGCAATAACTACGTACTGTCCACCGGCGATGTGCTGTCCACCTATATCTACCGCATCAGTCTGGGCGGCGGCACCCAGTTCGAGCTGTCCACGGCGGTGAACCTGGTCAGCCAGATGCTGGGACTGGTCCTGGTGTTCTTTACGAATAAGGCCGCCAACAAGGTGGACGTTATGGGTATCTTTTAAGGAGGCGGAGATATGAAACGATCCTCATCCGGGACGGCGGCCCGGCGTTCCATGTATACCCGGTTCGGGTTCAACTTCTACGATATTTTCATTGCCATATTCTGTATCGGCTTCGGCATCATCTGCTTTTATCCCCTGTGGTACTGTGTGGTGGCTTCCGTCATGCCCTACGAGGAGTATGTCAAGGGGGGCATGATGCTCTGGTTCAAGGGTTTTGACCTCCAGTATTATATCCAGATCTTCGGCACCAGGGCATACGTCAACAGCCTGTGGATCTCCGTGGCCAAGACGGTGCTGGGTACGGTCCTGTCCCTGCTGGTGACCTCCACCATGGCCTACGCCGTCAGCAAGAGCCACATCAAGGGGATGAAGTTCATCAACCTGCTGGTGGTGTTCAACCTCTTCTTCGCCGGCGGCCTGATCCCCACCTATATGCTCTACCGGGACCTGAATCTCATTGGCCGGTTCCTGGTCATGGTCATTCCCGGCGCTCTGAATATCACCTATTTTATCATCATGCGCAACTACTTCTCCTTCTCGGTGCCCAAGGAGCTGGAGGAGGCGGCGCTGCTGGACGGGTGCAGTGAGTTCACCTCCTTCTTCCGGGTGGTCATGCCTCTCAGCCGGAGCATGATGGCGGCGGTGGGGCTGTTCATCGCGGTCATTCACTGGAACGACTACTACAGCTACATGATGTATATCAGCAACAAGCCGGAACTCCAGCCCTTTGCCTGGATCCTCCGCCGGATGCTGACGGACAAGTCCATGATGAACCAGATCCGCAACGGCGCGGTAAATATGGGCTTCGACCTGCCGCCTCCCATGGGACTGCGGATGGCCACAATCATCTGCGCCGTTATCCCCATCGTGGTGGTGTACCCCTTTATCCAGCCCTTCTTCACCTCCGGCATGACGCTGGGGGCGGTTAAGGAATAAACAGAACCAGACAGAACAAAACAGATCAACAGGAGGAATCGAACGATGAAAAAGACGCTATCTCTCATCCTTGCCCTGCTGATGACAGCTGCGCTGCTGGCGGGCTGCGGCGGTGAAAAGGACGGCAAGAAGGACGATCAGCCCGGTCAGCCCGGCCAGTCTCAGGACAATGACACATCGACCCCCTCCGCTCCGGCTGAAGGGGAGGGGAACGCCGCCCGGAAGCATGTGAAGGTCCGCTTCGCGCAGTTCGGCAACAATCTGGACGATGCCGACGGCTATGCCAACGATCCCATCCGTGCCGCCATCGCGGAGGCTGTGAACATCGACCTGGAGTACGACACCGGTACAGAGGGCTTTGACGACCGCATGGAGACCGAGCTGTACACCGGCGGCGCTGCGGACCTGTTCCCCACCTGGGGCCAGTCCGACAAGATCGCCAGTTACATCGAGAACGAGCTGGTGGTCAACATCGGCGACATTGTCAACGCCGAACCGGACCGCTACCCCACGCTCCATAAGATGATTAACTCCGCAGAGTACAAAGCGTACAACAAGCTGTATACCGGCGATGAGAACGCCACCTACGCCATCTACTCCATCGCCGCCTTTGCCGATCCATCCTTTGGCGGTGTGCCCGTCTACAACCAGCACATTCTGGACGCGGTCAACGGCGGGAAGGTCCCCGGCACGGTGGATGAATTCCTGGCCTACTGCGAGGCTGCGGGCGCAGGCGGCTATGTGGGCTGGTGGCCCCGGAACGACAAGCTGACCAACTGGGGCGAGATCGACGCCACCCTGGGCCTGCCGCAGGGCACCAACATCCAGTATCCCAACGTGGGCGGCTCCATGTCTGGCGTGGTCCTCTCCGGCCAGCTGGGTACGGATTCCGAGCATTGGACGATCTCTGCCACCTCCGAGGCCAGCCAGAACGTGGTCCGGCAGCTGTCCCAGCTCCATAAAAACGGCGGTCTGGATCCCAGCATCGGCATCAAGGGCGACTTTGACGACGCTTACTCCGATTTCGGTACCAGCAAAATCGGCGCGGTGAACTTCGGCTTCGGCTATCCCGGACAGTTCCGCGACTTCTACAAGAGCGCCTGGCTGGCCGCCAATCCGGACGCGGTCATCGACGACCTGACCGTGGGCACCGCCCTCAAGGGAGCTGATGGCTATGGTGCGATCTACCAGACCGGTACCTGGGTCAACTCCCACTACTTCATCCCCTATTCCTGCAAGGATCCCGACCGGGTGCTGGATCTGGTGGAGTTTGTGGCCTCCAACGCCGGACAGGATCTGCTGCACAACTGTGTGAACGGCCAGTACAATACCGCCGTGGGCGCGGACTACTGGAAGAGCGTGGACGAGCCTTACGGCTACGGCGACGGCCGCTGCAAGTACGTGTGGTTCAGCTACATGTTCAGCGGCGTGGAGTACTATGCCGATTTTGAGAACAACGACTGGTGGGAGGCCGTGGCCAACCCCGTGGACTTCAGCAACAACTGGGCAACCGAGGAGGACGCTGCTCTGGTGAACAGGGCGCAGGAGAGCATCTCCACCTTCGTGGACGATGTCATCACCCCGCTGCCCGCCTATTACAACATGATCGCCCTGCCCGCCGAGGCCACGGAGATCATCAACAAGCTCAAGACCGTGACGGACGAGTACCTGACGCAGTTCCTGGGCGGCCAGCTGGATGTGGAGAACGACTGGGCTCTCTACGCGGCGGCCTATGAGGACGCCGGTGCTGCCGGGCTGGAGCAGATGATAAACGATGCGGTAGCCACCGCCCGTACCACTTACGGCGGCTGATCCCCTGAGGGGCCGCTGCCGGCACACATGATTTGACAAACGCGCCCGATTTCGGGTGCGTTTGTCAAAGTTGTGCCCTGTCCTGCGGAGAGGGTGCAGAAGACCATCTGGGAGGAAAAACATGGATTTTGGTGTAACCATTGAGCGGGGCGCCGTCCCCTGGCAGATCTTTCAGCAGGACCGGAACGGACGGGCGGCCATCGCCCTGTCCGGCTCCTGCCGGAGGATCCGGCAGTCCTTTGAGCTGCCGCTGACGTTTGAAGAGGTGGACGCCGGCGCGGTCACGGTCAAAGCCCGGATCGCCCTGGAGTCCAGCGGGGAGAGCGTATGTCCCTGGACGGAGTGCCGGGTGGAGCCGGACCTGCGGTGGAGCGTAGAATTTTCCGTCCCTGCCGGGGGGCTCTACCGGGTGGAGACTTATATGGAATATGAGGGCTGGGACGGCCTGTCCTCCACCCGTGGGGACATGGTCCACCACATCGGCGTGGGGGACGTGTTCGTGGCAGCGGGGCAGAGCAACGCCGCCGGACGGGCCAAAAACCCGGTGGAGGACCCGCCGGAGCTGGGAGTCCACCTCCTCCGGCCCAGCGGGCAGTGGGATCTGGCCGTTCATCCCATGGGGGAGACCACCGGCGCGGTCCATCTGGGCCACTTTGAGAACCACAATCCGGGGCACTGCCCCTGGCTCCACTTTGCCAGACTCCTGAAGCGGGAGCTGGGCTATCCCATCGGCATCGTCATGAGTGCTTACGGCGGCGCGCCCCTGCGGTGGTGGAATCCGGAGGAGAACGGGGCCCTCTGCGGCAATATGCTCCGCCAGCTGGCGGACTATGACCTCCATCCCAAAGGGATCCTGTGGTACCAAGGGGAGGCGGAGGGGTACGAGAACGGCGCGGAGACCTATCTGGACCGGTTCTCCGCCTTTGTTCAGGCCCTTCGCGGCAGTCTGGGACAGCCGGATCTGTCTGTGGTCACCGTCCAGCTCAACCGGTGCATGACGCCCTGCGGTCTGGAGCTGGACCGCCAGTGGGGGATGGTCCGTCAGGCCCAGAGGGACGCCGCCCGGCGGCTGGACCGGGTCTGGGTGGTGCCTGCCATAGACCTGTCCCTGTATGATTTCATCCACAATTCCGCTCAGAGCAATCTGGTGGTGGGGGAGCGGACCGCGCGGTGCCTGCTGGCGGAGGTCTACGGACGGGAACTGGAATGGCGGGCCCCGGAGGCGGAGAAGGCGGTGCGCCTCGGACCGGACAGGGTTGCGCTGCGGTTCAAGCGGGTGTATAATTGGCTCAACCCCTTTGAAGTCGCGCCGGAGGCGCTGCCCTTCGAGGCGGAGGACGGTCAGGGGCTGGTGCGCCCCTCGGCCTACACCACGGGGCGGGATGTTCTGGAGCTGACCTTTCCCCGCCCTCTGGAGGAGGGGGCGGTCCTCCACGGTGCGTGGCGGTGTGACCCGGGCCCCTGTATCCCCTGCGACTGTATGCGGATGCCCATGCTGGCCTTTTACGGTCTGGCGGTCCAGGAACCCTGAATGGAGGCGGCGATGGATCCTTTTGTCTATTCTTTTCGTTTTTGCTGCGACCCGGACTTCAATGACCGGCGGGAGCTGGAGAGTCTGGGCCGCTACATCCCGGAGGCCCGCATCGACGACGTGGCGGTCTTCTGCAACGTGGAGGAGCTGAATACGGGACACATGACCCTGTCGGAGCAGGACCGGTATCTCCGGCTGCTGGAGGATACGGCACGGGTGCTGGAGCCCCATGGGACGGCGCTGTCGGTGAACCACTGGCACAGCATCATGCACGCGGATCTGGGCAAACGGATGAGCCCGGAGCTGCCCTTCCGGCCCATGGTGGATGTGGAGGGCCATGAGGCCCGGCTGTGCGTATGTCCTCTGGATGAGGGCTGGCAGGAGCATCTGGCGGCTCTCTATGCCCGTTATGCCGCCCTGCGCCCCCATATCCTCTGGGTGGAGGACGATTTTCGCTTCCACAACCACGCGCCTCTGGTGTGGGGCGGGTGCTTCTGCGAGGCCCACATGGCCCTCTACTCCGAGCTGGCCGGACATCCTGTGTCCCGGGAGGACTTTATCCGGGGCGTCCTCCGGCCGGGGAAGCCCCATCCCTACCGGAAGATTTGGCTGGACGTCTGCCGCCGGACCCTGGTAGAGGTGGCGGCAAAGCTGGAGCGGGCGGTCCATGCTGTCAGTCCGGAGACCCGGCTGGGCCTCATGAGTTCCCTGCCTCAGGTCCACGCGGCGGAGGGGCGGGACTGGCACGGCCTTCTGCGGGCCTTCGCCGGGAAGTCGTGCCCCCCGGTGGACCGTATCCATCTGCCCGCCTACGCTGAAATGGCCCCGTGGCAGTATCTGCTCCGGTTCAATATGGTCTCCATGGCCAACAGGGCGCTGCTGCCGGAGGACACGCTGGTATACCCGGAGCTGGAGAACTATCCCTACTCCCGGTTCTCCAAGTCTCTGGCCTTCACCCGGTTCCAGCTTTTGACCAGCCTGCCCCTGGACCCGGCGGGCATGACCATCGACCTGTACGACCTCAACGGCAACGGCATCGTCTGGGAGGACGGGTATCAGGACATGCTGAGGGAGGTCAAGCCCTTCCTCAACGGGATGAAGGAGAGCGGCGCGTTCGCGCGGGAACAGATGGGTGTGCGGGTGCTGCTCAGCGAACGGTCCTCTTACACGCTGCACACCCGGCGGGGAGAGGGGATGGAGGAACTCTATCCTCAGGAAGCGTTCTTTGCAGGATACCTGTCCGCCTGCGGCGTGCCCTTCCGGTTCCAGACGGACATCCCCGCCGGGGAGACCGCCGCCGTTTCCGGACAGTTCTTACGAAATCTGGCGGAAGAGGATGTCCGGCGGCTGTTCCGGGACAATTTCGTCCTGCTGACCGGGGACGCGCTGGAGACGCTGGAGGATATGGGGCTGGGGGAGCTGGCGGACCTGAAGAGCCTGCGGTGGATGCAGCAGGACTGCGGGGAGTATACCTTTGAGCAGGTGGTGAGCGGCAGGTCTTACAGCGGCATCCCCCGGGCCAGAGCCTCGGCGGTCCTGCTCAGCAGCGACGCGGTGCTGGCGGAATACGGCGGGGAGACGGAGGTATATACCGCATTTTATGACGCCTTCCGCCACAGGACGGGACCGGCGCAGGTGGTGGCAAAGGGACGGGTGATGGTGTTCCCCTTCGGCCGCCTGCCTGACCCCACGGCCATGCCCCAGATGTTCCTGAACAACCTGCGGCGGGATATCCTCCTGGACATCCTCCGCCACAGGGCCCGGTTGAACGCGCCTGTGGTGGAGGGCCCGGCGTACCTGCAGCCCTACTGCACGGGAGACGGGGAGCGGATGTATGTATACCTGGTCAACGGAGCCATGGACCCGGCGAAAGGCTGGCGGCTGCACATGGGCGGCGGGGGCTGGCGGCGGGCTGGGCTGTACTTCAGTGACGGGCGGCGGGAGGAGATGGAGGTATCTCCCGATGAGGAGTCCATTGCTTTCCCGCAGGTGCTGGGCGTGATGGAAACGGTGCTGATCGCTCTGGACAAAGAACAGGAGGACCGATAATGAAAGCGACCATAATCGAGCGCAACTGGGTGGTGGAGTGGTTTGACGAGCGGCAGTGCTACCACATGCCCAGCCTGACCATGGCGGACAACGGCGATCTGCTGGCGGTCTGGAACGGCGGCTTTTTGCAGTGGAACGGGGACCCCATGGGCCGGGACGCCAAGGACTGGGTGTCCGTATTGCCCCGTGGGGGACACGTGTGGTCCAATCCGGACGCCGTGGGCTGTGACATACGCTACTGCTGCCATGACCCCATTTTCATCAAAAACAACCGGGGAGAGATCATCCTCCTCTTTGCCAAGTTTCTGGACACGGAGACCAATTTCCTCACCTGGTGCAATGGCCGGGACCAGCTGTGGATGCGGAAGACCAGGGACTGCGGACGCACCTGGGAGCCGGCGAAGCCCGCCGGCATCCAGTCCGGCCACGCCTCCAACGACAGCGCCCTCCTGCCGGACGGCACCATTGTCTTCGCCTCTACCAGCAGCGAGCTGCCGGACAAATATTTCGGCGCGGTGCGCATTTATCTCTCAAAGGACGGCGGCGATACCTGGGAGGCGGGAGCCCTTCTCAGTGCCGGGGACGGAAATCTGATCCGGGAGCCTGCCGTCTGCCTGCGCCCGGATGGGAAGCTTCTGCTGTTCACCCGCACCTGCCCCGGCAGTACCGGCTGGGGGACCGAGGGCGGGAAGTCCCTGCCCTCCTACCGGGCGGAGAGTCTGGATGGCGGGCGGAGCTGGAGCCAGCCGGTCCCCTGCGGCATTTTGAACAACGAGTCCAAGATCGACGTCATCAGCTGGGACGAGCGGACCATCCTCATGGCCTATAACGATACCCCAGAGACGGACTGGCACGAGCGCAGTCCCCTGACGCTGGCCTGTTCCCACGACGACGGCCTGACCTGGGAGAACGTTATCCAACTGGCGCCGCCCCCCGGCAACAAGTGTCAGCCCGCCATGTGCCGGGATATGGACGGGCGGCTGCACGTGATCTACATGCACCGGCATACGGCTATCGAGCATCTGGTACTGGAATTGGAGGAGTAATTTATGGCGGAGTTGGAGCTTCAGCTGCTCAGCAGTCTGGATAAGGTGTTCTGGGACGGCTGCGACTGTCCCCACCCGGTGGAAGAGGACGTGATGCTGGAAAACGAGCAGTACGCGTTTCAGGCGGCTTTCTGCTACCGGGATGAGAAAAATCCCTCGAGAGTCTTCGGTTCCTGCGCCCTGGAAGGGATGGAGGGGGAACTGCGCCAGGTGGAGAGCGTCCCCAGCCGTCTGGCCGCCGTGCCGGAACAGCTGGACGCCATCCGCCGGGAGCCGGGCTGGTACCCGGACGTGCTGGCGGACGGAGAGCAGATCCGGGTTCTGCCGGGGCAGTGGGGGAGCGTGTGGGTCACCATCCCCGGCGGCGCGCCGGGAGAGCGGACCGTCAGCGTGACGCTGACCGTTGGGGAGACCTCACAGACCGCCCGCCTGCGGCTGCGGGTCCTGCCGGAACGCCTGCCGGCGCAGAAGCTGATCTTTACCCAGTGGCTCCACTGGGACTGCATCGCCCGGCAGCACCGGGCGGAGATGTTCAGCGAACGGTTCTGGGAGCTGCTGGAGGCGTATGTGAAGACGGCGGCGGACTATGGCATCAACATGCTGCTCACCCCCATCTTCACGCCGCCGCTGGATACGGCGGTAGGCGGGAGCCGGATGCCCTGCCAGCTGGTAGATGTCCGGGAGGAGCCGGAGGGCGGCTGGCGTTTCGGCTTTGACCGGCTGAAACGGTGGACCGGGCTGTGCCGCCGGCACGGGATAGAGCGCTTCGAGCTGTCCCATCTCTTCACCCAGTGGGGGGCTAAAGCCACCCCCGCCATCTGGGCGGAGACGAGAGAGGGGAGGAAGCAGATCTTTGGCTGGCACGTCCCCAGCGACGATGGGGGTTATGCCGCCTTCCTGCGGGCTTTCCTGGCGGAGCTGGATGGATTCCTGCGGCGGGAGGGGCTGGCGGACCGGTGCGTCCTCCATATCTCCGACGAGCCGGGAAACGGGGCCATGGAGCTGTACTGCCGCACCGCCGCCCTGGTGGCGGAGGCCATGCCGGGATACCCCATCATGGACGCCATGAGCGACTACGAGATCTACCGCCGCAGCGGCATCCGGATCCCGGTGGCGGCACTGGATGAGATAGAAACCTTCGTGGAGAAGGACGTCCGGCCGCTGTGGGGCTACTACTGCTGGGTGCAGTACAGGGGCGTCAGCAACCGGTTTATGAGCATGCCCTCCCTGTCCACCCGGATTCTGGGGGTACAGGCGTGGCTGTACCGGCTGGAGGGCTTCCTGCACTGGGGGCTCAACTTCTACAACAGCCAGTTGTCTCTGGGGAGCATCGACCCCTACGCCGTGACGGACGCAGACGGGACGTTTCCCTCCGGCGATGCCTTTTCCGTGTACCCTGTAGAGGACGGGTGCGTGCCCTCCCTGCGGATGGCGGTGTTCCGGGAGGGCCTTCAGGATCTGCGCGCGCTGGAGCTGCTGGAGGAGAAGCTGGGCCGGACGGCGGTGGAGGCGATTATTCGTGAGGAGCTGGGCCGGGTGACCTTCCAGGAGTGGCCCCGTGATACGGAGCGGTTCCTCCGGTTCCGGCGGCGGGTCTGCCGCGAATTGGGAGAAGCATAGCATCAGGGCCGGGCCCGCTGGAAAGCGGGTCCGGCCCTGACTATGCGTTACGGATTCACCACGTTGATGGGAGCGCCGTCCAGGTAAGCTCTGATGTTCTGGGCGGCGGTATCCATGATGCGCTGGCGGCTCTCCCGGGGGGCCCAGGAGATGTGGGGCGTGATGATGCAGTTTTTTGCGGTCAGAAGGGGGTTGTCCTCCCGGATCGGTTCTGTGGAGACCACATCCAGTCCGGCGGCGTAGACCTTGCCGCTGTTGAGGGCGTCCGCCAGATCCTGTTCCACCACCAGGGGGCCCCGGCTGTTGTTGAGAAGGATGACGCCGTCCTTCATCTTCCGGATGGTCTCCCGGTTGATGATGCCCTCGGTCTCCGGAAAGAGGGGGCAGTGAAGGGCAATAACGTCGGAGGCCGCCAGTAATGCGTCCAGCTCCACGTAGTCGGCGATGGCGCGGCCGCTGTCGCTGGGGTGACTGCCGCAGGCCAGGACCCGCATTCCCAGTGCGCGGGCGATCCGGCCGGTCTGCTGTCCGATCCTGCCGAAGCCGATGATCCCCATGGTCTTCCCGTCCAGCTCGATCAGAGGATAGTCCCAGTAGCACCAGTCCGCGCAGGCGGCCCACTTTCCGGCGTGGACAGTGTCGCTGTGATGGGCGGCGTGGTGGCAGATCTCCAGCAGCAGGGCGATGGCGAACTGACCCACGGCGGCTGTGCCGTAGGCGGGGATATTGGACAGGGGGATGCCCTTCTCCCGCGCGTACGCCGCATCCACCACGTTGTAGCCGGTGGCCAGCATGGTGATGTACCGCAGCTGGGGACATGCGTCGATGACGCGTCTGGTGATGGGGGTCTTGTTGGTCACGGCGATCTCCGCCCCGGACAGACGGACGATGGTCTCCTTCTCGTCCGTCAGGGAGGTGCGGTCATATACGGTGACCTCGCCGAGTGCTTCCAGAGGTGCCCAGCTCAGGTCGCCGGGATTTTCGGCATATCCGTCTAAAACAACAATCTTCATAGGAGCCATCCTTTTCACTATACTCTCGTTTGCAGGTGCTGGCGGTTTATCCAGTACATCCCAGAAAGACCGTCATGGCAAGAAATCCCGCCATGGTCACCACGGTGGTCAGGGAGCAGACGCCGGAGGCCAGGGTATATTCCTCCTGATCCCGGCCCAGTCCCGGCGCGATGTAGCCCGCCGGAAGCAGGCAGAACAGCAGCACCGCCCACCGGGTTTCCGCAGCCGTATTGGGCACCAGGAACAGGCCGCCCTCCACGATCAGGAACAGCGCGGCGCATACCGCCAGATGGAGGCCGCAGACCTGAAGGATGGCGGGCAGTCCCTTTCTGGACAGGGAGAAATTGTAGCCGATGGAGAAAAGGATCACCGCGCTGACCGGGGCGGCGATGAAGTCCGCCGTGGCCGTGAGGACCGGCCCGATGCCGGAGGCATCCAGCCATGCTCCGCCGCCGCTGAGGTTGAGGGCGAGGCCCAGGACCATGGCCAGCAGCAGAGGGGAGGAGACGGTCTTCCACAGGAGCTTTCCGGGGGAGAGAGATTTGCCGTCCTGGGCAGACAGAATGGCGATCAGGGGGATGCTGATGAACCCCTGAGCCATGTTCAGCGCCGCCATCCGGTAGACCTGACCGGGACCGAACAGCAGGAGGAACAGGGGGATGCCCAGCATGCCGCTCTCCTGTGTCGCCAGCAGGGCGGGCATGTTGTGGAAGGCCATCAGACCGCCCCGCCGCCGGGCGCGGAAGCACAGCAGGGCCGTCACCGCCAGCACCGGCGTCACCAGCGCCACTGAGGTCACCGTCTCCGCGCCAAAGTCTCCGGTGAGGCAGGCGGTGAACATGACGCAGGGCAGTCCGAAGCGGATAGCGTAGCGCTGCATTCCCCCGGCGGCATCGCCGGACATCATGCCGGTACGCCGGGCATAGACGCCCAGCAGCAGGGTGGCAGCAATGGGCAGGATGATTTCCAGAGTGCTGAGAAGCGCGTCCATTCCGATCAACTCCGATATTGATTGAATTGCTCCCCCCTTGCGGGGGAGGCTCCGGGCGGCGCTGTCAGCGCAGCTCCGCCATGCCTCTGGCGCCTGCCTGCAGCAGGCCCAGGTCGCTGTTCCACATGTTTACCGTCATGCCACGCTCCAGCCAGGGCTTCAGGGGCCCGGAGGAGCCGAAGTGGGCGCCTGCCTGCCTGCCCTGACTCCGGGCGGCGGCGACCGTTCTGGCAAAGGCGGCTTCCAGCTCCGGGTGGTCGAAGCGGCCCAGCAGACCGTAGTCCTGGCTCATGTCGTTGGGGCCGATGAGGGCCATGTCCACGCCCTCCACCGCCATGATCTCCTCAATGTTTTCCACGCCCCGCCGGGATTCGATCTGCACCATGATGACGCCCTCGGCGTTGGCGCGGTCCATGTAGGAGCGGCCCTCCACCTTGACAAAATCCGTGTGGGGGCGGGACAGGGAGACGCCCCTGTGGCCCATGGGGGCGTATTTGGCCCAGTCCACCAGAGTCCGGGCCTGCTCCGCCGTCTCCGTGTTGGGCAGAAGAAGACCGGTTGCGCCCATCTCCATGCCCTTCAGCACATGCTCCCGGCGCAGCTCCGGGATGCGGATCATCGCGGGCAGGCCGATGGCTCTGGCGGAGGCGATCATATCCGCCGTTTCGCGGGTGGTGAAAGAGCCATGCTCGCAGTCGATCACTATGAAATCAAAGCCGCATACGGCCAGGACCTTCGGCAGATCCACGCTGGCAAAGGTGGTTACCATGGTGCCCAGCAGCCGCTCGCCGGACTGCATCCGGGATTTGAAGGTATGTTCCATCGCTGCCTTCCTCCTTAAATCAACGCCCCGCCACCGTACATAGGGGGGAGCGCATCAGAGCCTCCGCCTCCGCCAGAGAGGGGATGGCCATGCCGATAGCGCCCCGTCTGGTGCATACCAGAGTTCCCACGCAGTTGCAGAACCGGGCTGCTTCTTCCAGTGTTGAGTTCCTCTGCACACACCGGCACAGGGCCGCCGCAAAGGAGTCCCCCGCGCCGGTGGGATCCACCACGGGCACGTCGATGCCCGGAGCCGCCGCCTCCTCGCCGGCGGCGGACAGCAGGGCGCCCTGCTTATCCCTTGAGACCGCTACCAGCCGGGGTCCCATGCCGTGCAGCCGCTGGAGGATGGCCGGTATCTCATGCTCTCCCGTAAGCAGGCGGGCCTCCTCAAGGGTGGGCTTGATGATGTCGGCATACGAGGTCATCCGGCGCAGGCGCTCGATGGCGCCGCTGTCCCCGCTCAGCTCCTTGCGGATGTTGGGGTCGAAGGAGATCAGGACATCGTGCCGCCGGGCCATCTCCACTGCGGCAAAGCAGGCCTCCCGCATGGTCTCATTCAGCTCCAGCAGCATCCCCGGCAGGTGGAGGATCTGGGCCTGGGCGATGGCCTTCTCGTCAAGGTCCCCGGCACAGAGCCTGCTGCCGGCGGATTGGCTGCGGTAGTACTGGTAGTTGCGTCCCTCCGGCAGATATTCGATAAAGGCCAGACCGATCTGCCCCTCCTCTGACTCGACCACCAGAGAGGTATCCACACCGGCCTGGGCGACCGTCTGTACCGCCAGACGGCTGAAGGGGTCTTTCCCGACCCGGCCTACAAAACCGCACTGGGCCCCCAGGGCGGCGGCGGCGCAGGCAAAGATCCCCGCGGAACCGCTGACGGTCTTTACCACTGTGCCCGGCTCACACAGCCGCATGCCGCTCTGGGTAGGGATGAAGTCCAGCAGCAGCTCTCCCAGGACCAGTATCCGCCCCGTCCGCTTTGCCTGCGGGAATAAATTCATCAATCGCACGACCGCACCTCTATTCGTTTTTATTAGTAATAGCAATATAAGATTGACTAATATTTATAGGGCTATCATATCAGAAGAAGATCGAAATGTCAACTATCCTTTCTGAATTTACTTTTCATATCTGTTTTTTCAGGAGTTTTCTGCCCGACGGTGGTTTGGCGGTTGACAGTTCTCCTCAGAGAGGATATAATACTATTTATTGATAATATTTTGAAAGGAGCGCGGTTCCGATATGTCCAAAAAGCCAACCTCCAGCGATGTGGCGCGGCTGGCCGGCGTCTCCCAGTCCAGCGTCTCCCTCATCCTCAACGGAAGCGACAAGGTCTCCTTCAGCAGCGCGACCAGGGAGCGGGTCCTGGCCGCAGCCAGGACCCTGGGCTACCAGCCCAAGGGGCAGACCCGGGCCCCCAGGCGGCGGAGCAATCTGCTCCTGATCCTCACGCCCACCATCTCCAATCCCTATTACTGCGAGCTGTCCCAGGCGATCGAGCGCTGCGCCGCTGACCGGGGCTATCATACGGTCATCTGCAACACCTTCCGCAAGCCGGACATGGAAAAGTACTATCTGGACGCCTTCTCCGGCGGGAAGGCGGGAGGGATCGTCTACACCTTCCTGCCCAGCTTTCCCAAGATCGTGGAGCAGATCGCCGAGGAGACGCCGGTGGTCCTCATCGGCGAGAAGACGGACGATCTGGCCATCTGCTCCATCGAGCTGAGCAACCGTGCCGCCGGCGCACTGCTGGCCGAGCATCTCTACGGGCTGGGCCACCGGGAGGTGGCCTTCCTCTCCACGCCCATCAACCAGACCACCCTGTCCCGGGAACAGCGGCTGGAGGGGATGCAGGAGTACTTTGCCCGGCAGGGGCTGGACGCGGCCGTACACGTGCTGGAGGCCGACTGGGGGCCGGAGGAGGACGGTCTGGCTGTCCGGGGGGCTTCTTATGAGTATGAGGTTGCCCGGAAGCTGACGGAGCGGTTTCTGGCAGGCGGGGGAGGCCCCACCGCCCTGATCGGGGCCAACGACATGATCGCCATCGGCATCTGCGAGACGCTCAAGCGGGCCGGGCACCGGGTGCCGGAGGATTACTCGGTGTGCGGGTTTGACAATATTTTTATGTCCTCGCTGCTCTCTCCCGACCTGACGACCATCGACCACCGGCTCCAGCTGCGCAGCCGCTTTGCGGTGGACCTGATCGCGGACCGGGTAGGGGCGCTGGAGCCCAGGACCCAGGGGGCGGTCAACAAAATTGAGTACGCCCCCAATCTGGTGGTGCGCGGCTCCACCGGCCGGCGGAGGAAGGGCGCGTGAGTCAGACAGAGGGCGGCCGGCATTCCGGCTGCCCTCTGTCTGGTTAAGTGGGATTCTGCTCCCGGCTCTGCCGCCGGAAGGCGGTGGGGGAGAGGCCCTCGTGCTGTTTGAAAAAGAGGGAGAAGCTGCTCTCTGTCGGAAAGTTCATCCGCCGTCCCACCTCGGCGGAGGTCAGGTCGGTGTAGCGGAGGTAGTATTTGATCTTTGCCAGCCGGACGTCGATGGTACGCTGCTTGAAGGTGACGCCGTAGGTCTCCCTGAGGAACCGGTTGAGCTGGCTGGGGCTGAGGTGCAGCTGGGCGCACAGGGCTTCCATCCGTTCCGGCTCCTCGCCGCTGTCCGCCACCCGGTCGAAGTAGTGGTCGGCAAGGAACTTCCGGCGGCAGGCGTCGTCGGGCAGTCCGTTTTCCTCCCCGCCTGCCCAGCGCTGGAACACCCGCCCGAACAGGGCGGCCAGCAGGCCGCTGCACTCCAGACTGCGGCCCGCCTCCGCCGCGTCCCGTAGCTTATCCAGCAGGTCCGCCATGGCCGCGTCCATGGGCAGGCGGGCGCACCCCGCCTCTCCCAGAGCGGAGAGGATGCGCTCCACCTGTCCCGGGCCGCTGCTCCGGTCCCACCGGCTGCACAGAAAGCGGACGGATACCCGCCGCTCTCCGGTCCCGCTGTCCAGGATGCTGGCATGGCGGGTGTGGGGCGGGAACAGGAACACCGTATCCTCCCGGTAGTCGTAAGCTGTGCCGTTGGCGAACTGGAAGCCCGCGCCGCCCTGACACAGCAGAAGCTCATAGCTGGCGTGGTAGTGTTCCTCCGTAAAGGTCTGCCCCGCTCTCCGGTCCAGGACGCCGGCGGCGATAAAGCAGTCCAGCAGACTGCCGCCCAGCAGCAGCGATGCCGTGATGCCCTGCCGTTGAGGCGTCGTTTTGGTTTCCATTGGCGCTCCTCCTTTTGCCTTTTCCCTGCCGCTGGGGGAAACATGACGATTTTTGATATGGCTCTCCAGAAGCGGCCCTGTTAAAATGATGCCATTCACTGCCGCCGCTCCGGCGGCGCACAGGCCGATCGTGTCATCACTATAGCACATCCCGCTGGCGATCGCCACACATTATTTTTGCAGGAGGAACCAGAATATGTCTCAGATCATGAAGGGCGACGCGTCCGGACGGGGCGCCGTAGCCGGCTACCGCGTCTCCATCCCTGCCAGACAGCATCCCTATACCGAGGAAGAGATCGCTGCCGTCGTGAACGTGATGCGCAATGTGGAGGGCCAGACTCAGGGCAGTTATCTGGCGCAGTTCCAGGAGGACTTTGCCGCCTTTACCGGCGCAGGGCACGCCTTCGCCGTGGACAACGCCACCAACGCGCTGAGTCTGGCGGCCACGCTGTGCGGCATCAGGCCCGGTGATGAGGTCATCATCCCCGCCTATACCTTCTGTGCCTCCGCCATCCCCTTCGGCAAGGCCGGCGCCAGGATCGTCTGGGGAGACATCCATCCGGATACCTGGACCATCGACCCGGAGGATATCCGCAGAAAGATCACCGGTAAGACCAGGGCCATCGTGTGCGTACATCTGCTGGGGATGCCCTGCGACATGCCCGCCATCATGGCTATTGCCAGGGAACACGGCCTGAAGGTGGTGGAGGACTGCGCCCAGGCGCTGGACGCCCGCATCAACGGACAGCATGTGGGCACCTTCGGGGACTACGGCTGCTTCAGCTTCCACGGGGCCAAGACCATGACCACTCTGGGCGAGGGCGGTATGCTGACGGTGCGGTCCGATGAGGACGCGGCCCTGGTCCCCGGCATCCGGCACAACGGCTGCTGCGGCTTTGACTTCCCCCGGGACCGGTACTGGTCTCCCGCCATGAGCAATGTGGATATGGACATCGAGGGCTTCTGGCCCAACAACTTCTGCATCGGCGAGGCCCAGTGCGCTCTGGGCAGCGTGGAGCTGCGCAGTCTCAGGGGCTACACCGACCGGATTATTGCCCAGAACGACAGGCTGCGCCAGCTGCTGGCCGATGTGCCGGAGATCTCCTTCAATAAGATCCCTGACGGCTACCGCCACGTCCGTCATCAGTATGTCCAGCACTTTGACGGCAGCGCTTTTGGCAAAAACCGGGACGACCTGCTGGATCTGCTGACGGAGAAGTACGGCATCCGCAGCATCGTGCAGTACTACCCCCTCTACCGCTACCCCCTGTTCCAGAAGCTGGGCGCAGGCGAGTTTGACTGCCCCGTTCTGGAGCGCTGGTGGGACAACTCCTTCAGCGTGCCCATGTGGTGCGGCATGGAGGACGAGGTTCTGGAGATCATCTCCGGTTCCATTAAGTCCGCCATCGCGGATCTGAAGCGGTGACGGCCCGGATCAGCGGCGGCGTCCTTGTTCCCCTGTGTTCCCCCTGCGACGGGGAGGACCGCTTTCGGGTCCTGCCCTATCAGGAGGGACTGCGGGCCTGTCTGGACGCTCCCATTGACGGCTTTTATGTCTGCGGCGGCACCGGCGAGGGGAGCAGGATGGGGACCGGGGAGCGGATGCAGGCCTGCGAGGCGGCAGTAGAGCTGGCCCGGCCTGCCGGGAAGAAGGTGCTGGTCCAGGTGGGGGCCGGGGACTCTGGGACGTCCCTGCTTCTGGCCCGCCGGGCGGCGGAGGCCGGGGCGGACGGCGTGTCCACCGTGCCCTTGCCGGGCCTGTCCTGGGAGGAGCAGCTGGCCTATTACGCCGAACTGCCGCAGGCTTCCGGACTGGAGACCGTGCTTTACTATACCCCCGGATGCACGGTCACGCTGGAGCAGATGAAGCAGGCGCTGGCCCTGCCGGGCATCACGGGGATCAAATCCTCCACCAATGACTTTTTCTTCACCATGCAGCTGCTGGACGCCAGGCCGGAGGGCGTGGTCCTGTTCAACGGCAAGGATGAGTACCTGGCTCCCGCCGTTCTGCAGGGGGCGGAGGGCGGCATCGGCATGTGGGCGGCGGCTTTCCCCGGTGCCTACGCCTCTATCTACCGCCATGCGGCGGCGGGGGAGCTGACGGAGGCCTTCGCGCTGCAGACGGTTCTGAACAGGCTGTGCTGTGTGGTGTTCCGCTATGGCTTGCTGCCCGCCTTCTCGGCCATTCTGGAGCATCAGGGGCGCTGGAGCCGGGTGTTCCGGCAGTCTGCGGGGGAATTTGACGAAGCGTTTCGGACAGCTTTTCTCAGGGATGCCCTCCCATTGATCCAGCGGCTGGAAGCCGCCCGGAAAGGAGACGCGCAATGAATGACAACAAAAAAGGCGGGCTGAATGTGTTCCCCATCACTCTGGGCACCATGACCTACGGCAACCCGGTGGCCTTTGACGAGGCCGTGGAACTGACCCGCTACGCCCTGTCCAGAGGGATCGACCTCATTGATACCGCCAACATGTACGAGGGCTATGACCGCACGCCGGGAAGCGCCGGCGGCGCGGCGGAACGGATCATCGGCCGGGCTGTGGCCGGGATGGACCGGAGCAGGGTGAAGATCGCCACCAAGCTGGGGATGAAGGTAGGCGACTCGCCGGTGGACGCCGGGACTTCCGCCGCCGCCATCCATACCCAGCTCTCCCGCAGCCTGGAACGGCTGGATACAGAATATGTGGACATATATTATCTCCACTGCTTTGACGGGGATACTCCATACGAGGAGATGCTGGAGGCCCTGACGGAGGAGCTGGAGAAGGGGCGTATCCGCTGCTACGGCGTGAGCAACTACTCCGCCGCCCAGCTGTCCAGCCTGCTGCAGGCGGCGGACCGGACGGGGATGCCCCGCCCGGCGGTCTGCCAGCCGCCCCTGAGCCTCCTCAAACAGGACGCGCTGGCCGGGCTTCTGCCCCTGTGCCGACAGGAAGGCGTGGCGGTCATCCCCTACCAGATCTACCAGGGGGGACTGCTCACCGGCAAGTACCGCCGGGATGCTTCCGCGCCCGCCGGTTCCCGGGGACAGGAGATGCCCGGGTGGCTGATGGCCCGGGACGATGCCCTCTTTGACCGTCTGGAGGCTGTGGAGGCCGCCGCCGCAGAGCGGGGGATGACCATGGCCCAGTATGCCCTGCGGTGGGTGCTGGAACAGCCTGCGGTGGTTTCGGCCATCGTGGGCGTCAAGAGCCGGGAGCAGATCGACGGCGCTGTTGGGGCCCTTTAAGAGCCTGTTTACTATCTCAACGTGTGCGGATTGGCGAGTGGATTTTTTGTCCAGCGAGGCAAAAAGCCGCAGCAATCCTGACGGATTGTAAGGGTTTTTAACGAAGTCTGGGCGGAAAATCCGCCGTCAAGACGTGCGCAGGGAGATATTAAACAGGCTCTAAGGGGAAAAGAACGGAGAGACGGGCCGTCGGGGCCCGCCTTGGAAAGGGACGGTCAGATGTCACAGTTGAATCGGGGAAGCAGTCCCGTTGTTGACTTTTTAGAGCTGGTGTTTGACCTGGCGGTCATCAATCTGCTGTTTATATTGTGCTGTCTGCCGGTGGTCACCGGCGGAGCCGCGCTGGCGGGGCTGTGCTATGCGGCGGAAAAACTGCGCCGCCAGGAGGGCAGGCCGGCGGCCAACTTTTTCAAGGGCTTCCGCCGGAATATCCGGCAGGCGACGATCGCCTGGATCGCCGCCCTCCTGCTGCTGGCGGGGCTGTTCATCGATCTGTATCTGCTGGTCCAGAGAGGGGCGGGGGGATTGTACTATCTGCTGCTGGGACTGGCCTTTCTTTGGGTGATCTTCACCCTGGTCTACCTCTTCCCGCTGATCGTCCGCTATGAAAACACACTGCCGAAGCATATCCGCAACGCCTTTGCCCTCAGCCTTGCCCGCCCGGGCCGCTCCATCTGCCTGTCGGCACTGACCCTGGCTCCGCTGCTGCTGTGGGCCCTCTCTGCAAGATTGCTGCTGTATACGGCGGTATTCTGGGTCACGGTGGGGTTTGCCGCCGTAGGGTACTGTGCTGCGCGCCTTTTGCAGGACTTAAAATAGGGGCATCCGGCGAAAGGAACAAATTTTTATCGCTTTAACTTTGGCTGCGTTGACTGTAAAAGTAAGAACCTGTATTCACAACCGGGGATACCGGATGGACGGGGATTTTTTTCGTCAGACAAGAAGATTCCCCTTGCCATACTGACGTATGGCAAGGGGAATCAACGCAGTATGGCGGGAAAAAGACCGGCCAGACGGCGTGCAGCGGTTGTGAATACAGGTTCTTAGCCCATAGCGGCTAGAATTTCAACCGGAATGCGGCCTCCCCCACGCTGATCTCATCCCCGCTGCGCAGCGCAGCCGGCGCGGTGACCGGAATGCCGTTGACCAACGTCCCGCCGCCCAGATCCTCCAGACATACCGTACCGCCGGAAAGCAGTACCCTGGCGTGCTGCGGTTCAATGCCGCCGCTGGCAAATACAATACCGCAGGCCGGACTGCTCCCGATCAGCAATTCTTCCCGCAGCTCCAGATCCGTCCCCTGGCCTGCGGCCAGGTCCCCCCGCAGAGGTTCCAGGCGCATATAGATTCCCGTCAAAGCGCTCTCCTCCACAGAAGCGGGTACAGTCTTCCTGCGCCTGCGCCTGCGGCGCAGCAGCACCGCAAGAATCAGGATGAACAAAGCCGCTCCGAGCGCGGCGGCAGGAATGATCCATACTGCCGCCGCGCTTCGGGAACTCTCCGCTGCGGTGGCCGCTTCCTCCGGCTGTACCTCGGAAGCGGTGTGCCCGGCATCCGGCAGGGAGCGGTCAGGCGCAGATTCTGCCGTCTCCTCCTGTTCCGGCAGTTCCACCTCTGTCTCCGCCCGGCAGAGAAGTTCTCCGCCGGAAGCCAGTGTGACAGCCGCTTTCCCGGTCCCGCCGGAAAATGCTCCGCCGGACAGGTCAAAGCCGGTGACAAACAAATTCCCGGAGGCATCTGCCAGAGCTGCTCCGGCACCCTGCGGAGAGAGCGCCCCATCCAGAACCTGATGAAGCCCGCCGGAGGCGCCGGCCAGCTTCCCCAGGCTCTCCAGCGCCTGAATATCATCCCCCAGTCCAACGGAGTGGAGCATCACATCAGATTGCTCCACCTTCTCCAGCAGCTCCTCATAGGGTATGCCGCCGTTGGGATCGTACTGCACCCCGTCAGACAGCACCACCAGACACCGCAGCTCGTTGCCTTCTCTGGGGACCGACTCAAAATAGTCAATCGCCTGATCGATCGCGGTGTGGAGCCGGGTGACCTTCTCATCAAGGGGAAGGCTTTTCACCGCCTCCGCCAGCTCTTCCGCGGGAACATCCTCACCGGCTATCGCAAATGTGTCCCCAAAGGCGGCCAGAATAAAGCGGCTGTTTTCCCCGCCGGATTGGGCCAGGCTTTCCGCAAAATCCTCCGCCTCCTGCCGGAAGGCGGGCATAGAGTTGGAGTTGTCCACCAGCAGAAGGCAGGTCACCGGAGATCCTGCCTGCCGCACGGTCTCCAGGCGGCCGGAGGCGGCGAAGGTCTGGCCGCCGATTTTGACCTCCGCCTTGGTAACCGGTTTTTCCGTTCCGTCAATGGACATATAGGTATACAGTGTGCCGTCATATACAAAGGCACGGATGATCTGCGCGCTTGCGCCGGCCCGGGCGGGGCTGCTCAACGCCGCCGTCAGGACCAGTGCAAGAACCCCGGAGAGAAAATATTTCATGGTTATTCCTCCACGAAGACAGAAATCAGAGAAAAATTGTCGTTCCCTGGCGGCGTGCGCCGGATGTGGCGCAGCAGCATCAGCTTCGCCCACTGCTCCGGTGTCTCCGCCTTCAGGAGATCCGCCAGGATCTCCTCCTGATAAACGTACTCCCAGAAGCCGTCGGAACACAGCAGAAAGGCGTCTCCGGCGGCCGGAACGCATTCTGCGGCCTCCGGCCTGCACGGCTCCCTCCCCAGTGCCCGCAGCAGCCGCGGGCGGTCGTCGTCGTGATAGACGTCCATACGGGTGATCTCACCGCCCAGGTACTTCATGTAGGTGACGGAGTGGTCACGCGTGGCCTGTACCAGCGTGTTTCCGGAGAAACGGTACAGCCGGGAATCCCCGATGTGCCCCCATACCGCCCGGCCGGGTGTAATGGAGAGGGCTGCGGCAGTGGTTTTCATATCCTCCTGACCGGGGACCGCGTGCTGGCGCAGGATCGCGGCGTTGGCCTCCTGAAAAAGGGCGCACAGCTCCCCGGTATCCGGATTTCCGGCGGCAATGCCGTCATAGAGAACGTCTGCCGCCAGAGCGGAGGCGACCTCACCGCAGCCGTGTCCTCCCAGACCGTCCGCCAGAACAAATATCCCCCGGTCCTCCCCGGCACAGCAGCGGACGCTGTCCTCGTTATGTTCCCGCCCGCCCTGGTTGGTATAACAAAACGCAGAAATATTCATTGCTTACTCCAGATCCGTACACACCGTATTGTCCGCCTCGCCCAGATAAAATGCGCTCCTGGGCGGCAGCTTCGCCGGCGTGTTGGGCGCAATCCTCTGGCCGTTGGACAAGAAGGTGCCGTAGGTAGAATTAAGGTCGGTGACCACAAATACGCCCTCCCGCTGGTCGTAGTAGACCTGACAATGCCTGCTGCTGACCCCGGGAGTGCCATCCTGGTACACCAGACGGCAGAGGTTGGCGTCCCGGCCCAGCTGCACCGGACTTCCGTGGAGCTGGACCACCATGCCGCCATGCTGGGGAGCCATGGAGCGGAGGACGGGGGATCCCGCCGCCTCCCCCTTGGCCGGGACGCTCTGGGCGGGGGCGGGACGCGCGGGCTTCTTTTTCCTGGCCAGCAGGACCACGGCAACAATAACGATAAAGAGTACCGCTGCGGCGGCGATGCCAATATAGAGCAGCGGAATCTCCGGCACAGCCTGCTCCTCCGCCAGAGTGTAGGGGATGCTGTTTTTATCCAGCAGGGGCAGCACCTCCCCCACGCTGACGGCGTAGAAGAGGTTCTGATCCAGCTTGGACCCGGCGGTATTGATGCCGATGACCGCGCCGGAGCTGTCAATGAGGGGACCGCCGGAGTTGCCGCCCCCCAGAGCGGCGTCGGTCTGGATCAGATTCCGCCCTGTGCCGCTCTCGGTCAGGAAGCGGCTGATGCTGCCGGTGGTGACGGTGGCGTCCTTCTGGCTGAAGGAGTTCACCGCCTGGACAGTGATGTCCGCCGCCAGAGGATAGCCCACGGCGTAGGCCTCGCTGCCCAGAGCGCTCTCCTGGGGCGTCTTCAGAGGCAGGGGGATACGCTTCTCCGTGGCCTCCGCAAGACGCAGTACCGCGATGTCCTTTTCCGCGTCATAGTCCACCAGATAGGCCTCGGCCTCGTCGTTCTTGTCAAAGAGGACATGGAGCTGTCCGCCGCCCAGGGCCTTGCCCGCCAGGATAAATTCTTCGACCACATGGCAGTTGGTGACAATGTACTGGGGGTTTTCCCCCTTCGCGCCGATGAAGAAGCCGGTGCCGCGCCAGTAGCTCATCGTGCCGCTGTCATCCGGCGCGCCGGTTGTAATCATGACGATGCCGTCCAGGGCCGACTGGTCAAAGTCCGCCAGCGCGGGTGCGGTATTCAGGCACAGCATCAGCGCGGCCAGCAGCGCCGCTGCGAGATTTCTCCATTTTTTCATAGTTGCTCTCCATTCTTTTTATTGGCAGGCTATCAAAATACCGGTATAGTTGTCCTGCCCCGGGACGCTCTTTTCCATTACCATGCGCTCCAGCAGCTTCACGCCGTCATCCGGCGGCGCGGTCATGGCCTCCAGCAGCTCCGGCGGTGTAAGCACGCCGCTGATCCCGTCGGAACACAGCAGCAGCGCATCGCCCCGCTGAAGCGCCAGGGGCTGCAGGTTCAAATCCACCTCCGTCAGCCGGTCGATGCCTACAAAAGAGGTAAGCCGCCGGGCGTCCTCGTCATTTTCGGCCCGGGCTTTGTCGATGACGGGCTGATCTAGCTCCTGGAGGTACAGCTGGTTGAGGCAGGTATGCTCCTGATTGAGCTGGAATACGCCGCCCTCCCGGGCCAGATAGATGGCGCTGTCCCCAACGCTGAGCCAGTAGAGCTGCTCCCCGAGGAGGTGGACCGCTGCAAGGGTGGTGCCGCTGCGTCCGCCAAACTGTTGGTACACACTGCCGCTGATGGTGTGTACGCTCTGATAGAACCACTCCGGAATATCCTTTTTGAGATTCCGCTCCCGGAAGAGCTGGATGAAGAAGCTGGCGGCCCATTCGCTTGCCTGCTTTCCGCCCTCCATGCCGCCCATGCCGTCAGCCACCAGGGCAAAAAGACCGTAACCGGCCAGATCCGCCGGGTCCGTGGCGTTGAGTACCGCAAAGGAATCCTCCTGCTCCTCCCGTTCGCCCAGACCCTGAAGGTTAGCCACCAGGATGGTCATGGGGCCTGCTTCCTCCGGCGCATCCGGTTCTGCCGCTGGCTGTACGGGCATGCTTTCCGCCGGTCTGGACCTGCGGAACAAGGCGTCAAACAGTCCCATCGCTCTCCTCCGTCTTCCAGGTGAACCTCTCCCCGCACAGCGGGACGAACAGCAGCCTGGTTTCCCCGAAATCGATCACATCGTAGGCCTGCAGCGGCATGGGGGCAAAGACCTCCTCATCGTTGAGATAGACGATGTTCCGCCCCTCTCCCGGCAGAAGGTTGAAGCGGTTGTTCTTCTCGCTGTAGCTGATCTTGGCGTGGTTCTCGGCGGAGATTTTGAGGTCCCCGGTGACCACGATATCCATCCGCTCGCTGCGCCCGATGGCGTTGATGCCGCCCCGGACGGTATAGCTCTTCCCCCTGCTGGGTCCCGCCACGCAGGCCAGCCAGCCCACCACCGGGTCGAAGCCCATCTGGGACTGCATCATGCCCACGGTCTTGTTGGCCGCCGTGACGCTGACGCCGGGGGAGGGCGGCGAGGTCTGGACCGCCGGCTCCGGCCGGGGCTCGCCGTAGCCTCTGGGAGGCGCGGTCTTCTGGGGCGCGGTGACGGAGATGCCCGACAGGGGGGCGGTCTTCTGGGGCGCGCCTACCGGGATGCCCGACAGGGGCGCGGTTTTCTGAGGCGCGGTCACGGACGGCCCGGAGAGGGGCGCGGTGCGTCCCGCCGCCGTTACCGGACGGCCAATGGGGGCGGTGCGCCCCGCCGAGGCCACGGTGATCCGCTGGCCCCCGTTGCAGTAGGGGCAGGCGGGGTATTGATCGGGGTCGTAGAGGTGGCCCCGGCCGCATTCGATCTGGGACATGGCGTTTCCTCCTTTTTTCTCAGTCTGTCTCTTGGATATTCAGGTCCTTGACGTGGGCCACGGGGGACTGGTCGGCGCCCTTGCGGAGAGGATAGACATACAAACTGCTCAGCTTTTCCAGGCCGGACAAGGGCTCCAGACTCTCCACGGGATTCTGCCAGTCCGCGTTGATTTGCAGGTAACGGAGATCCGTCAGGCCGCGCAGGGGTTCCAGGGAGGCGACGCTGCTGTTGACCCTTAAGTCCTGCAGCCTGGTCAGGCCGCTGAGGCCGCTCAAATCAAGAAGCGGGGGGTCTTCATTGGAATAGTCCCAACTGGGCAGGCTGAGTTTGGTCAGCTTGGTCAGCCCGGCCAGGGGCTCCACATCCGTTAGGTTCGCTGGTCCATTGATGTACAGCTCCCGCAGATCCACCAGATTTTCCAGGCCCTTAAGGCTGGTGAGAACGGCTTCCCCCTCTCCATTATAAGGGCTGACGTATACATTTCGCAGCTTGGTTGCGCCACTGAGGAAGCTGAGGTCTGTTGTCCGGAAGTCACCCTGGAGATTCAGATCCGTCAGAGCAGTCAAATTGGACAGAGGGGACAGGTCCTCCACATTCCCCAACTCCATGGCCAGATTTTCCAGCTTGGTCAGATTGGATAGAGTACTGATATCGGTAAAGGAATTACCGTCCACCTGCCCGTTTTTTGCCAGCTGAAGGTGTTTCAGGTTTGTCAGCCCCGCCAAAGGGGCGAGCGTGTCTACCGCGGTAGGAAGCGTCAACTGTTCCAGTTTTGTCAGCCCCGCCAGGGGGGACAGGTCGGTGACAAGGGCGGTTTGCTGTCCATATTGGTAAAGAGAGAGCTGCCGCAGATTCTTCAGCTCTGCCAAGGGGGAAAGGTCGAGTTCGTCCCTGTCCGAACCCACGGGCATACCGATTCTCTCCAGGCTGGTCATTCCCCGCAGAAAGGAGAGATCGCTGACTCCGCACATCTGCCCGTTGCCGGAAACAAAAAAGGATTTTGCATTGGTCAGCCCTGACAGGAAACTCAGGTCCGAGTCCTCCTGGACGTCATATAGCTCGATGTACTCCAGATTGGTCAGCCCCGCCATGAAGGAGTAATCCGCGACAGGGGAACCGTTGAAGTTGACATACCGCAGCTCGGTGAGTCCCGCCAGGGGGCTGAGGTCTGTCAAATCCGGGTTATTGTTGACATTAATTTGATCCAGATCCGTCAAGCCCGCCACCGGGCTGAGGTCTGTCAGGTCATTGTCTTCCAGATTCAGATATCTCAGGTTAATCATGTACTTGAGGTCCAGGATGTCCCCGTCGGTCAATCCCAGGCCGTTCAGCTCCAGCTGCATGAGGTCCGTGCTGTACTCCGTCCCCTGTATGGTGATGGAGGGCACTTCCGCTTTTTTCAGCCTGGGCTGATTCCCTCTCTGCACTTCTCCCGGCAGGCCGGATACGGGATCCACCCTGCCGCCGCCGTCCCTGAGGCCAAAGAACGCGCCCAGTCCCACCGCCACCGCCAGCAGCGCCGCCACGGCGGCAATGACCGGGGTCCGGCTCTTTTTCGCCGCCTGCGGAGCCTGGACCGGAGCCGCCCCCGGCACCTCCACGGCGATCTGGTTCTCGATGGCGTCCAGGAACTCCGCCGCAGACTGGAACCGGTCCTCCGGCTGCACGGCCAGACCTTTCAGGATCGCCCTGTCCAGCCACTCCGGAATCTCGATCCCCGCCTGGGACACCGGCACCAGTTCGTCCTGGTCCAGCCGCTCCAGACTCTCCGGCGGCAGTACGCCGGTCAGGGCCGCATACAGGCACGCGGCGCAGGAGTACACATCGGTGTACGGTCCCTGCCGCCCTCTCCGTATGTACTGCTCCTTGGGCGCGTAGCCCACCTTCAGGATAACGTCCAGGCTCTTGCTCTTGTCCCCGATGGAGTACCGGGCGGAGCCGAAGTCCAGCAGCTTCACGTTGCCGTCCTTTGATATGTAGATGTTGTCCGGCGTCACGTCCCGGTGGATGAACCCCTCCTGATGCACCGCCGTCAGCGCCCGCAGGACGGGGATCATGATGTTCAGCGCCTCGTCCACCGATACTCTTCCGCCCGCGTTGCCGATGTAGCTCTTGAAGCTGATCCCCTCGATGTAGTCCATGACGAAATAGGAGGTATCATTGGCGTCAAAGTAGCTGGACACGCCCGCGATGTTGGGATGTCCGATAAACTTGGCCAGGGTCCGGGCCTCCTCCTGGAAGCGCTCCGCCCCGTAGGTAAAGTCGTCCTTCTTGGTGTCCATAGCCACGGAGACGGTAGCCCCCTCGATACGGGTGGCGATGTCGTTGGGCATGTACTCCTTCACGGCCACCTTGGTCTGGAGCTGTGTGTCGAAGGCCAGGTAGGTGATGCCGAAGCCGCCCTGGCCCAGGACGCGGCCCACGATGTAGCGGTTGTTCAGCACCGTTCCGGCCCGGAGGGCCACGGGGAATTTTTTCGTGTTCTCTGCCAGGTCGAACCCGCAATACGGACAGGGGCCCTCCGGACTCTCCCGCTGGGAGAAGCAGTTATAGCAGAGGTGTTGGGTGGTGGTTGGCATGATAGGTCCTCCCTCAGAATAGTGTTTTTTCGTTTTCAGCGAACAGCTTGTCGTTGATCTGCCCCAGCGGCGTGCGGTGGACGATGCCATGGGCGATAATGGACTCCCGTTTGCGCCGGGGATAGAGGGGGGCGTAGCCCGCCTGCTTGAGCAGCCTTTGGGTTTCCTCCAGCGTTGCCTCCAGTCCCACACAGATGCACACCAGCCGGTCACGGGAGGGCTTGCGCCGTCCGGAAAATACCTGATGGAGGTATACCTCGCTGATGCCCGCGTGCCGGGCCAGTTCCGCCTTGGAAAACGATTTTCGGTCGAATAATTGCAGCAGCAGGTCGATTACGCTGCAGTCAGAGAACTGCGCCTGGTTGTCGCGGATGTATGCGTCCAGATTGGGCTGATTCATCAGCTCCTGACCCAGGTCGCCGGTAGATTTGTTTTCCATATTTTGCGCCTCTCTATTTTCCAGTTGGGATAATATAGAGATTTTACAAAATTTTGCACGGGGAAACAATATGCTGGCTGCATAGTATACGGGGAAAATTTTGCAGGGACTCTTCAGCGCCGGCCGGAGCAGGCTTTGAACAGAAAAAATTTCCCGCACCTTTTCTTTTCCGGAAAAGGTGCGGGAAAGAGGGGGAACAATCACTCTGCAAAAGCGTTTCCTATACGGCTGTACCCTTGACAACGCTGGTTTGCAAAGGACTGTTCCGGCTGGAGACATCCGGCAGCCGGCGCTCAATGGCCGCATAGGCGTATTCGATATCTTCTGCGGCTTCATTGGCGTTAAAGCAGCCAATACAAACCATGTCCTGAGGCCGGATAGCGTTAAAGGAGAAGTTCAGCCCCACATAGGGCGTAGTGCGTCCGGCGGCGCAGGGCTTGATCGTCAGGACAGGCTTTTTAGCCGCATGGATAATTTTGGCTACACTCTCAATCTCAACCTGCATTAAAAAACCCATACAGTTGAAAATCTGGATATACGTCTCCACGTCATATCCGTTTTTGTCCGCGTACTGGATAACTTCGGGCATATGGGCGGAGAGTCCCGGTATCATACCAGCATCGCGGATCATGGACAGGTAGTCCGGCAGCCGGTCCATAGTTTCCGTATTCTTATTGACCAGCTGTTCCACACAGGAATGGAGCGGCAGGCAGAACGTAGCTCCCCGATGGGCACATGCCTTGATTTCCAGCTCTGCCTCGTGCCGGGCCATGGGGGAGTCGTCCATATTGATGATTGGCTCGTCCATAATAATCATTTTCCGGTTGGTGCGCTCCTCTGCAAGATTCACTGCTTCTCGCAGATTGCCATCCACACCAAAAAGGCCCAGCATTGCATCAACTCCTGCCTCTAAAAATGTAGACAGGATATCGGCTGCGGATTCCGGGCAGCTGTGGGTTCTGCGGATCAGTGTGTCGCCGGCAGCACTTTTGTGGCTGAAACCGGATATCCAGTTACAGCCGATAATCATGCGAGGCAAAGAGATGCCGCCCACCGTTGTTCGCGGAAATTGCTTTTGCATTTTGTTTTGTGTCATGAGCAATCCTCCTCTCATATGTGGTCCAGTGGGAAAATTGGACGATTGATTTTGCGGTATGGCAGTTCCGCAATCATCTGATAGCTTTCTCCCGGTGTGTTTGACATGATATAGCTCTGGCCCAGTTCCTTTAACTCGGGGAAAATATACCCGAATTTTGTGACAAAAACATCATACTTCCGAGGGTCCAGCTGGCAGGAGCTGAAGTTCACCTTTTGGGTGAAAGCATATGGCCGGTTGGTGATGACTATATCAATATTACCGATAGAAACTGTGCAGCTCTGGCAGCGCTCAATAGGAGGATTGGTAATAAAGTCGTAACCAAGAACCTTGTGGCAGCCCCGATAAATGACCCTTATGTCAACTGGTTGCGTCACACTGTCAATATCAAGGCCGAGGCGCAGAGTAAAGACATCTCCCGGACTATGGGCTATGCAGGAAGAAAAGGCCTGGGGATCATAGATGCCTGCAATGAGGACCCGCTTCCCGCCGCTTCCCGCTGCCAAATACTCTTTGAGCAGGACCAGACTGCCGCCGGTGGTTCCCGCTGTAGGGTTATCCCCCATATCGGTGACACAGACGGGCGCCGGAAGGCGGAAAGATTCTTCTACAGTTTCTCTGGGCGGAAGGGCCGGCATCTCGAAGCAGAATTCTTTGCGCTTATCGAATACAGCGGCAGCCAGCTCGTCTGCTTTTTTTGCACAGTAGGCCTCGTCTTCCGGGGTGGCGGGGACCACTACTACGGTGGATGATGTGCGGGGCGCATCGGTCCAGGCAAAGCCTACGTACATACTTGCGCAGGCAATCGCTGGGTCCGACGCCTCCCACTGCTTCAGCTGGGCAATGATACCCTGCATCGGCTCCACCGTCGTTGCGGCCATCTCACCGGGGAAAATCATGGGGAGCTTGCGCATCTGCGGAAATATGCGGTAGCCATGCTGCAAATAGTGAACCAGCGTCTGCGCCGTTCTGCGGTAGGTATCGGCCTGATCCGTATGGGGAGCTGTGTGGTAACAGCGGAAAATGTTGACCTGGCGGCAGAAATCCTCCTCCAGATTGCCATGGAGATCCATTCCGAAGGAGATCGCACATCGATCCCCGGTGATTTCCCTCATGTCACAGGCCAGACGGTATTCCCCGGAACCGATTTCCTCCACATTCATGGCGCCGTGACAGAACATCCATATGCCGTCTATATCCGGGTTCTGCCGCAGTGTATCCAAAATTTTTCCCTCAAAATAGAGATACGTTTCCTTCTCTACGGGACCATAGGATTGGGCGCAGGCAAAAATGGACGGGACCATCTCAATACCAGCTTTTTGGAAGATATCAGATACCGGCAGGTGATCCAACACATCCTGTCCCTCATAGAACTCAAACATCTCCCGGGTGGTAAAGCCCGGACAGAAGTCGTTGGACTCATGGGCAAACGCACCGATCAAAACCTTCATGTATCTACCCCCTTGAGATGAGGTGAATATCTGCCGAAGCAACTTCCTGCCGGTCGGGGATGGAAACGGAGGCACCTGCCCGGCTGACGGCTATGGCGGATGCCTTGCTGGCCGTTGTCAGGATATCCTCGATGGAGTTGCCCAGGCAAAGGCCGCTTAAAAAGTAGCCAACGAACGTATCGCCTGCCGCCGTAGTATCCACCGCTGCCGTATTGTATATTCCGTGGGAAGTGCGGCGCCCTTCTTCCGCATACAGGCAGCCGCTCTTTCCAAGGGTCAGCATTACCTTACAGCGAGGATACCGGCGCAGCAGTGCGGTGCAGATTTCCTGCGGATCGCTCTCTCCGGTAATTTGCAGGCCTTCTACCTCATTAAGAATAAATATGTCAACCCAGTCCAGCGCCGGTGAGGAGGCCAGATCTCCGATAGGGGAGGGGTTCAGCGCCACGAGCATTCCTTTTTTCTTTGCCTGCTCCAAGGCATAGGGGAGGCTGCTGATCTCGTTCTGGGTCAAAAAAATATCTCCGGCAGAAAAATGGGAGAGGAAACCGTCGATATCCTCCGGGGTTATGGATGTATTTGCGCCGCCATGGACAATGATGCAGTTCTGGCCGTGGCGGTCAACCTGAATAATGGCATGTCCGGTGGGAATACCGTCCGAAACCTGTATCAGATCCGTGTGGACGCCGCACTCCCGCAGACTGCTGACAAGCATGGCGCCGTCATTGCCGATTTTTCCGGCGTGCCAGACCTGAGTTCCGGCTCTGGCGGCCGCAATAGACTGGTTGAGCCCTTTCCCCCCGCAGAACAGATTCAGCTCCGTGGAGGAGAGCGTTTCTCCTGGAGCTACCACATGGTCCACGCGATAGACGTGGTCAATATTCAACGAACCAATATTTAATATTTTCATGAAATATTCTCCATTTGGTTAGGTCTTGTTTGCTAAATGGCGGAATGCCCAAAGGCGAGAGATTTTTTCGCCAATCAAGGCGGATTTTTACGGGCGGGCTGACGCCCGGCAAAAAATGCAGCGCAGAGCGGCGGAAAAAGATCCGCCGTTTGGGCGTTTGGACATTTTGCAAACATAGCCTAATCAGCCTGTGCGCCACCCGCTGCAATTGCAGCGGGTGGCGGCATAAAACTGTTAGTCGAAGAGGACCGCGCCCTTGATGTAGTTGTCGCCCTTGTCCACCGCCCGCTGGAACAAGTTTTCCATGCCGACAGCATCCTGATAATGGGCCGTATGCGTCATCAGCTTGCCGGGCTCATAGATACCGCGCTTGATGAGTTCATACGTACGAGGAATGATCTCTGTGTAGTGGGCGTTGCTCATGGGAGAAAGATTGTATACCGTCAGGCCGCCTAAGTGCCACTTGGTTCCGTCAAAGGTCACGCTGCCCCGGTGGAAGCTGCCAATAACCAGCTTGCCGGCCTGCTTGGTCATGGAGTCGGCCAGATGGAAGCCGGAATCCGATGCGCCAAAGTCAATTACCACATCGGCGCCGCCCTTGGCTTGAATTTCGGCGATGACTCGCTTCCCCTCCGCACTTTCAGGGTCCAGCACTTCTGTGGGGCCGTAGGCTTCCGCCATCTTCCGGCGGTCCTCCCGCAGCTCAAAGACGGTAATGCGTCCCGCCTGAGAGGCCCTGGTCAGGCCCATCAGGGTCAGCTGGCCCATGTATCCCGCGCCTACCAGCACAACATGGTCGCCGGGTTCGATATTGGTTTTGTAAAGCAGGTTAACCACACAGCAGTTGGGCTCAATGACGGCCTTCGCCCAGTCCGTAGTGTCGTCCGGCAGCTTCACTACGCAGTCAGAGGGCACCGTGAAGTACTCGCACATCATTTCGTTGCTGCCGGAAGCACAGAAGACTTTGTCACCGACGGCTACGTTCTTAACGCCTGCTCCGGTTTTCACCACGATGCCTACTCCTTCGTGACCGATGACATACGGCATGGGGCCGGGGGCGTTGACGCCCCGGTAGAGCCAGGAATCCCAGCAGCATACGCCGCAGGATTTTGTCTGGACCATCACATCATTGAAGGAGGGCTCCGGCACATCGTAATCCATCAGGCCCAGCTTCATATACTCTGTTACAAAAACGCCTTTTGCCAACATAACAGCACCTCTCTACATATTATTTCATCATAGGATTGACGGTAGTTCAGATTATTTTCTGGCGGCCCAGAGGAAGCCTCTGCGGGTCATCTCGGCCACCTGGGGGATATCAAAGATGTCGTCGTGGTGTCCCATGGAGGTATAGAATACCCGGCCATTGCCCCACAGCTTCGTGTAGGCTACAGGCATGGATACCACACCATTCGGGCTGTGCGGACCAACCGTCTGGACCTGCGTTGTGGCCAAAACGTTGACGCAGGGGTCCAAGTGCAGGTAGTACTGCTCCGTGTGGACGCTGAAATCCTCCAGACCTTCGACAATGGGGGAGGAGACACCCTTCTTGAAATTCACCACATAGTCGCTCTCAAAAGCGCCGTCGGGATTGGGATAGTACTTCTGAACATAGGCCAGATTTTCCGGGGACAGGTCTGAAATGTGATGGTACCAGTCTCTGCCGGGGTGGGAGACCCATTGGCTGCCGGTCATGAATTGATACTCAATATTCCAGCGGAAGGCATCGCACATGCCGCCGTGACAACCTGCCAGACCTACGCCGGAAATAATAGCGTCGGAGAGGTGGAAGCAGTAGCGGTCATCCAGATTCCCCTGTGTCCACAGAGGGATAATCAGATCCATGGTTTTCAGAAATGCCTCGTCATCCAGCCGCTCCAGGCTGCCTTCCCGGATCACTTCAAAGTTTTCTTTCTCCAGCATTTTCTGAAAACGGGCGCTGACTTTCTCGGGCTCATGGCCATCCCAACCGCCGTAAAAGATGTATGCCTTTTTCATTGTTTACCTCCCATAAAATTGATTGGTTTTTATTTGTTGCTGCAGGTTAACTATTGCTGCTCTGGGATGTACTGATTTTTGCGCGGGCGATATCAAAGAGGACTGCCACGATGATAATTGCGCCCAGGGCTACCTTCTGCCAGTGGGCGTTGACACCCAGCAGGTTCAGGCTGTTATTCACCAGCCCCCAGGCCAGAGCGCCGGCCAGAGTGTTGAGCATGCTGCCCTTGAAGGTACCGCCGATATAGACGGCAGCCAGCGCCTGAAGAGCAAGGTCTGCACCGGACCCTGGCTGGCCGGAGGACAGCCGGGCCGCCTGCACCACGCCGGCCAGCGCTGCGCAGAATCCGCCGATAGTGAAGATCAGTACCTTGGTCCGGTTGACGTTCAGACCGGACAATTTGGCGGCCTCCTGATTTTCTCCTACAGCGATGACGCTCCGGCCAAAGGTGGTATAGCGTAGCAGTACCGCTCCAATAACAAACAGTATTGCCATAATGACCACAGGCACCGGAATGACGTCAGCCAGATAGCCGCGGCCAAGAAACAGGAAATTTTCCGGAAGACCGTTGATGGGCATACTGTTGGTGGTAATCAGGATCAGCCCCTGGATAACGTACTGAACGCCGAGACTTCCGATAAAGGCCGGGATCTTCAGGTATGTCACAATACAGCCTGTCAGCGTGCCGATGATTGAGCCTACCAGGACTGCAACGAGGATGGCCGCATATGTATTCATCCCCATTCTCGTTACCATCAACGCCGCATTACAGCCGGCAAAGGTGGAGGCCATACCCGTACTCAGATCAATTTCGCCGCCCAGGACGACAAAGGATGCACCCAGAGCGATAATGGAGACAACAGCCACCTGACGGGGGACGTTGATTAGATTTGCCGCCGTCAGAAAGGTATCCGGCCTGACGATGGACATTATGAGAATGATGACAATAATCAGCAGCCATGCGCCCATATTGCTGATAGTTGTCAGCGACTTAGATATCAGTTGTTTTTTTCCCATAGCTTAAGCTCCTCCAACTGCATACTCCGTAATCAGGCTTTGAGAGAAATGCTCCCTGTCTACTTCTCCGGCAATCCGGCCCTCATGCATGACTACAATGCGATCACTGATGCCCATAATCTCCTCCATTTCCGAGGAAACCACGATGATTACCTTCCCGTCAGCTGCCAGCTTATTGATGATCTCATAAATTTCCCGCTTGGCGCCCACGTCAATGCCTCTTGTCGGTTCGTCAAGAATGACAATGCGCGAGTCGGAAAAGAGCCACTTGGCCAGAACCACCTTCTGCTGATTTCCGCCGCTGAGGAACATAACCGGCTGATTTACCGAGGGGGTGGCGGTTTTCAGCATGTGTACATACTCCTCGGCGACAGAACGCTCCTTATTGAAGTCGAGAAACAGCTTGAAGCGGAGAATTTTCTCCATGGCAACCATAACGGTGTTGGTTCGCACAGAGGAGCGAAGAAAAAGCCCCTCTTCTTTGCGGTTCTCTGTAACGAACCCAATCCGGTTGGTGATGGCATCCCGCGGATGGGCAATGGAAACCGCCTTGCCATCAATAAAAATTTCTCCGGATGATTTGGGATCACAGCCAAACAGAAGACGCATGGTTTCTGTCCGGCCTGCGCCCACCAGACCTGCAAATCCCAGAACTTCGCCGGAACGTGCGCTGAACGAAACATTCTTCACCCGGCCGCTGTGGTCGCTGAGGTTTTTTACCTCCAGTACGGTATCTCCCAGTGCAACATCCCGGGCCGGGTACTGCTGGGTAAGCTCTCGGCCAATCATCATGGAAATCATCTCATCCTTGGTGATGCCGCTTACCTCGCGGGTGCCAACATAGCAGCCATCCCGCAGAATAGTCATTCTGTCGCAGGTAGCGAATATTTCATCCAGGCGGTGTGTGATGAAAATCACCGCAATCCCCCGGTCCTTTAAGGTCCGCATAATCCGGAAGAGAACTTCCGTTTCCCGGGAGGTGAGGGAGGATGTGGGCTCGTCCATAATGACTACCTTGGCGTTAATGCTGACGGCCTTGATGATTTCCACAATTTGCTGCTGGGCAATGCTGATGCTTCGGAGCATTGCCTTAACATCCATATCAATGCCGAAACTTTCAAAAAGAGCTTCAGCATCCTTGTTGAGCTGCCGCCATTGGATAAGTCCGTTTTTCTTTGGATACCGGCCAAGAAAGACGTTTTCTGCAACGGTCATACGGTTGATGAGATTCAGCTCCTGATAAATAATGGATATGCCCAGTTTCTCAGAAAATTTTGGAGACGTGATCTCAACCTCATGGCCGTCAAACGCAATGGTACCGCTGTCCTTTTTGTAAGCACCGGACAGAATTTTCATCAAAGTGGACTTCCCCGCACCGTTCTCGCCCACAAGGGCATGGATTTCGCCCTTCCGCAAGGAGAAATGGACATCCGTCAGCGCTTTGACGCCTGGAAATGATTTGTTGACGTTGGTTAGTTTCAGAATTTCTGGTGTTTCCTGCATCAGCGGCTCCTTTCTCGCGGCCTTTTCCGGGGCCGGGGCAGCGGCCTGTTCCGGCCCCGGAAATCCGCCTTGCTACGGCGGGTAGGCCGGCACGTCGGATCAATTCAGGATATCACTGCCGGAGAGCTGTCCTTCGGCGCAGTAAACACCGGCAGGTGTCTCCTCCAGCTGCTCAAAGGTCTCGCCATTGCGCCATTTCTCAATGCGGTCCACGACCAGTAGCGCCTGGCCCTTGGGGTCCTGGGTAATGGTAGCCAGATAGTTGGTTCCCTTGTCAATGAGTTCAAGCTCCTCGTCCTCACCGTCAAAGCCGATAATCTGCACTCCTGTACGGTTGGCGCCTGTGGTGGCGTCATAGCCGCCCAGAGAATCCTGAGCGCTGCCGCCATAGATCAGTTCCAAATCCGCATAGGCCGTCAGGGCATCCTCACAGGCTGCCATAGAGGTTTCGCGCTTGCCGCCGTCATAGACGTTGAGGATATTTACGTCAATACCGTTTACAGAGAGGGTATCGGTAAAACCGCTGCAGCGCTTTGTCTGCTGTTCGCTTTGCGCGGAGACGGTAACCAGCTTGATAGAATTGATGCCTTGCTCCTTCAGATAATTGGCATACCAGACGCCTCCGACAGCGCCGGCGTTGTAGTTATCGGTACCGGTAGAGAAGGTGATGTCATCCTCTGCCCCGGAGGGAATAATCATGTTGTCCATCAAAAATACAGGGATATCGTTTTCCTTGCACTGATCGAAGACATCTACCATGGCATCGATGAACCAGGTGGCGATAATCATCACGTCCACGTGGCTGTTGATGAGGTCTTGACAACCATTCATCTGAGTGCCTGCGTCCAGATTTCCATCGACAAAAGTCACTTCCCAGCCTCTTGCCTCAGCCTCCTCCACAATCTGATCGTACATGCGCACATAGAAGGGGAAGGTCATGGAAGGCAGGCTGAAACCGACTTTCAGCGGGGTATCTGTGCTGGTGCTGCCGTTGCTATCGCTGTCGCTGACATCCGTCTTGGAGGTATCATTGGTGCCGCTGTTTGCGGGGGCAGGCTCTTTTCCGCAGGAGACCATCACAAAGAGCATACAAAAGATTATCGCAAAGCTAAGTACTTTTTTCATGGAACTATCCTCCGTTCATCAATCAATAGTCATTAGGTGAGACAGGTACTCAGAAATTGACTCCTCCGATCAGAATGACGTTGGCATAAGAGGAGGTTTCCCCGGTCCGGATGACGCACTTGGCGGACTGAACCAGCCGCTTGAACTCCTCGTGGGGAACGCGCTGGATGGGAAGACCCGACAAAGTCGTCTGAATTTCTGCCATCAAGGCGGGATTCACCGCATCGATCTCCGAGGCTACAATCGCCTGCTCAGTAACAAGCTCTGTGTTGACGGCTTGCAGGACGTCCAAAAATCCAGGAATTCCTGCTGTCAAAGAGATGTCCACCGTCTTGGTGCCTTTCGGAATCGGCAGCCCGCAGTCGGCAATGCACAGATATTCCGTGTGGCCCAATGCCGCGATTTCCTCTAGGATATGGGGATTCAAAACGCGATCCTTTTTCACTTTTTCACCTCCTTTCTTCCAATCCTCCAATGTGCAGGTATAATAGCAGGCTTCCTCCTTTCTTAAAAATAGACATAAAATCCTATAGAATAACGTTTACCTAAATTTGCATTTTTGCAAATAGTGCAAATCAGCAAACCACGAATACAGGTATTTCCAAATATAGGAAAACGTTTACCTAACGCACCTTATATTTCTTCAGCTTGACAGTGTGGATCGTCGGGCAGACGTATATTGCTGATGTAAACCGAAAAAAGATAGTATTGTGCGCATCTAAAATACTCCACTACACAATAAGGATAACGTTTACCCAAAACGATATTAAACCGTTTCCCGTGCTACATAGCTGTGCGCAAACGTCTTGGCATAGAGGGGCATGTGGTATTCGATGTGATTGATGAGCATATCTGCCGCTGCTTTTCCCATTTCATATGCTGGCTGGGCAATAGTAGACAGCCTGGGTACGGTGAAATTGGAGAACAGGATGTTATCCATCCCAATTACCCGAATCTGTTCGGGAATGGCAATCTGCCGTTCCCGCAGGACGTCCAGTACGCCGATAGCAATGAGGTCATTTCCGCATACAACGCCGTCCACATCCGTGCGCACGTTCAGGATCGCCTTCATCCCATCCACTCCGGTCTTGACGGAGAACTCATTCAGGTAGACAAGCTCCTCTGCATACACAATGTTCTTGTCTGTGAGCGCCTTGCGGTATCCGTTGTGCCGACTGTACTTTTCTCCCTCAACGGCCGTAATACAGGCGATATTGCGGCAGCCGGACTGGAAAAGGCGCATGGTTGCGTCGTATATTGCCTCAGCGGTATTGACATAGACTTCGCCGTATGCGCCTAAATTACGCTTGGCTTCTTGATTCATGCAGCGGTCAATGATGACAAAAGGGGTGTCTCCCACCGAGGAGAGGTCATACTTTTCCGCCCCGGAGAGAACATGACTGAAGATAATGCCGTCTACCATTTTGGACTTGAACAGCTCCAGCGTACGCTGCTCAATATTCAGCGTATCATCCGTATTGCAAAAAATAACAGAATACTGGTGATGGCGGGCGGTATCCTCGATTCCACGGGCAATTTCAGAAAAGTAGGGATTGGTGATGTCCGGCAAAATAAATCCCAAGGTATACGTTTTCCTAAGCTTAAGACCCCGGGCAATCGAGTTGGATATGTAGCCGCTTTCATTGATGATGTTCCGAACACGGCAACGGGTTGCTTCGCTGATGTGCATATCCGCACCATTAAGAATCTTCGAAACAGTGGCAATAGAAACGCCTGCCTGTTCCGCCACATCTTTGATTGTTACCAACTGCTTTCACCCAAATCATCTGGAGTTTTTTCTAAGTATAGCATACATTTTTAACAATGGAAATAGTGAGTCATTCCAAATTTGTGGGGCAACTTTTGTCAAAACAAACAAATAAAATGATATTTCCGGCGGTTTTTTGCAGCAATCTTCGCTTGCGTCCGGTAAGCTGCTGCTGGGAGAAATTCCGGGCAGCATCTGACAGCTGCCAAGGCAGATGACGGAATTGGTCTCGCCTTCCACCTCCTCTCCGCCTCGCCGGGATACCTCTTTTCTATTTTTTTCATCCCTTTACTTTCCCAATGAAATAGTATATACTGAATCTGAAAAAACTTTGCGGCAGAAAGAGTATGCAGGGAATTTTTGAGGGAGGTGGCCGTCATATACACATGGCTGCTGGAGATATTGGAAAAGGAGTATGAACCTCTCCGGACTCTGAAGCAAAGCCCGCGGGGCAGTGTAAGCCTCATCCAGCACGCGGCTACATGCCGGAGATTCATTCTCCGCCGGTTCCGGGGAAACGGAGAGGTCTACCGGCAGATGCTGGGCTGTACCTGCAAAAATCTGCCAGTCATCTACGAGGCGGCGGAGCGGAAGGGAGAAAACCTTGTGATCGAGGAGTTTGTTGAGGGGGACACCCTGGACTTCCTGCTGAAGGGCGCGATCTTTTCCCCCCGGGAGACCCGGCAGATTATCCGGCAGCTGTGCCAGGGGCTGTGGGTACTTCATTCCATGGCTGCCGTTCACCGGGACATTAAGCCGGAGAATGTGATCCTGCGGGGGACGGATGCGGTGCTGATTGATTTTGATGCGGCGCGGCTTCACAAGCCCGGAGTGGAGGCGGATACCCAGGTTCTGGGCACCACCGGCTTTGCCGCCCCGGAGCAGTACGGCCTGAGCCAGTCTGATGCCCGCGCGGACATCTACTCTCTGGGTATCCTCATGAACGTGATGCTCACTGGGAAGCATCCGTCCAAAAAGATGGTGAAGGGCCATCTGGGCCGTGTGGTGGCCCGGTGTACCCAGGTGAACCCGGAGAAACGGTACAGAGATGTGGTTCATCTGATGGCTGCACTGTAAGGAGAAAATACAAATGTGTTCAGAAAAAAAGTGTCCCCGCTGCGGCGCGGCTATTCATGCGGAAGCTTCCTTCTGCCCCTACTGTGCCAAGCCTGTCAATTCCCGTAAACAGCTGATGCCTGCGAGACGTATGTCTCGCAGGATGCGGTACAGCATCCTAATGATCTTTGCCGCGCTGATTGGACTGACGTCCTGGTGGCTGTATACCCGGCCTCGGGTCTATGACAACGGAACCGCCGAGGCGCGCTACACCATGGGCGGCCAGACCTACCAGCTGTGCATCGCATGGGATAATTCCTCCTTTACCCCGGCGAACCGGCGATTCAGCAGGGGGGAGACGGACTTTCCGTACCGCTACCCCAGCATGTTGTATATCAATCATGTGGAGAGCGATACCCATGCCCAGGAGACTTTTCTGCGTCAGGTGGAGCATATCGAAGCGGCATTTGTCCGGGCGGACGAGGCGCTGGATATCTCCTGTACTCCGCCGGAGCCCGACGCAAGCTACTTGCCTAACGCTGCCGTCATTACTTTTGTGGATTATGAGGTCAGTCAGCCGGGAACCTGGATGGCGGAGCTGGCCTTTACCGTATACATGAAAAACGGAGATATCATCCGGGTTCATCAGGAACAGGTATTTGAGACCACGCCCACCTGCCGCTACACCAGCGAAGATGCTCCTATGAATACCATCGAGGAGCTGCAAGCTTTGATCGACGAGGTTGCTGATACTGTGGATCCGTTGGCGGAGGTCTATATCACTCTCCCCCCGGTGGTGTATGACGGGAAGCTGTCCATGGAGAGCCGGGGTGTTAACCTCACCGGCAGCGAGGACGGCCAGGGAAACCGGACCACCTTCACCGGTACCATCCAGCTGGAGACAGAACACAATAATATTTCCTATTTCGATGGAATCGATTTCATTGGCAGCGGGGACGGTGTAGGGATTTCCGCGTCCAGCCGGCTCCATATGACGGATTGCCGGGTGGCCGGATGGCGGACCGGCGCACTGTGCTACGGCACGGCATGGGTCAACGCCAACGAGTGTGTCTTTGAGGACAACGGCACCGGCCTGCACTTCAATAACACCATCGGAAACAATGTCAGCGACTCCCAGTATGACAGCAACATTTTCCGGAATAACGGCACCGCTGTCCTGCTGGAGAATACCGGAACGGACATAAGTCTGTCATTCAACGACTCCCTGTTCAGCGGCAACGGCACCGACATTGATAACCGCTGCGGCCAGGAGCTTGATCTGTCGGGAGCGTTATTTGAGTAGGGGATCTTTGGGACGCTCCTCCGGCCGGATACGCCTGCCCCGCCGCGGATATCTTGATACGAAGTTTCATTCTCCGGCACGCTCCCGTCTTGCGCTTCCGGACGGAAAGGCGTATACTGGGGCTACAGCAATCACCAGAATTCCTGGCAAAAGCTCGGGGGTACAAAGGGCGCATGGCCGCGTTGTCGTCCTTGGCGGGCGTCAGCCCGCCTGCAAAAATCCGCCTTGATTGACGAAAAAATCTCTCGCCATTGGGCATTCCGCCATTTAGCAAACAAGGTCTAACCGTTTCAAACAGGAGGGACCCTTATGTGGTACAAAGGCAATCTTCACACCCACACGACAGACTCCGACGGGGATTGGGCGCCGGAGGAGGTTGTGCGGCGCTATAAGGCCCGCGGATACGATTTTCTTGCGATTAGCGACCACCATTTGTATACCGATTACCACAGTCAATATGGGGATGAGCATTTTCTGATCCTGCCTGCTGTGGAGGCTGCCGCGTCGCTGATCGACGGCGGCGGAATTTTTCGCAAGGTCCACCATATGAACGGAATCCTCGGCCCGAAGGCGTTGGTGGATGCCGCGCCTCTGCCGCCTCTGCGCCATGGCGAGCGGGTGGGCCCCTTCCGGTACCACGGCAGCTGGGACGGTTTGCAGGCGGCGGCGGACATGGCGAAATACCTGAAGGATCGCGGAATGATCGTCACCTACAACCATCCCATCTGGTCCCGGGTGGAGGGAGCGGACTTTCTGGATACGCCCTGTGTGGATATTCTGGAGATTCTCAACTACGGCACGGAGCAGGAGAGCTGTACCGGCTTTGATACGACATGGTGGGACGTAATGCTGCGCTCCGGACGGCGGATGATGGCCGATGCAGCCGACGATGCGCACGCCGTCAGCTGGGACGCCTTTGGCGGCTTCATCATGGTCCGGGCGGAATCGCTGACTCAGGAGGCCGTCAGCAGCGCCATCCTGGCCGGTGATTACTACTCCTCGGAGGGCCCGGAAATTCGGGAGTGGAGTGTGGACGGGGACGGCCTGGTCCGGCTGGTGTGCAGCCCCTGTGAACGGCTGACGCTGGTTTTTGACGGCTATGTGGGCGCCGGACGCACCCGCTTTGCGGAGGCGGGCGAATATGTGGAAGAGATCACCTTCCGGCTGAAGGGCGGGGAGCGCTATGTCCGCGGCGAGTGCCGGGACCGCCAGGGCAAGCGGGCCTGGACGAACCCGATCTATCTGGACGGAAGGCAGCCTGCAGGAAAATAAATCGACCGGGCGGCATTTGCCGCCCGGTTTCTTTGCGTGAAATAAAATACCACAATTGGGCGAAAATATAGACATTTTATTTTGTGGCTGGTATAATGACCACAATATTTTGAGAATACTGAAATGACTTTGTTGAAAAAGCACAGTACAGCCGGAGGATGCCGGAATGAATAGTGTGATCGTACGCTTCAAAGAACATATGGCCTCTGCCAGCAATACGGAGCGCGGGATTATCCGTTACGTGCTGGAAAATCCTGAAGAGGCCGTCCAGATGAGCATTCATGAGCTGGCCAGGCGCTCCTTTGTCTCTGCTTCCGCCGTGACGCGTCTGTGCAAAAAGACTGGATTTCAGAATTACAAGGACTATCAGCGCAGGCTGTCCTGCGAGCTTGCCCTGAAAAAAGAAGCCATCTCCCAGCAGGCTGGTGAATTTGAGATTCGTCCCGAGGACAGCCTGGAGGTCTTGGTCAAAAACAGCTTTCAGCAGACCATTTCCTCTCTGGACGATACCCGCAGCCTGCTGGATATCCGGACCTTGCAGAACTGCGTGGATCTGCTGGTAAAGGCTGAGAGCGTCACCTTTTTTGGCGTAGGCGCGTCGCTGCTGGTGGCCAAGGACGCCTATTTGAAATTTATCCGATTGAAAAAGCGGTGTCAGGTCTATGAGGATCAGGACGCGCAGCTGGTGCTGGCAAAAAACATGAAGCGCGGGGAACTGGCGGTGCTGATTAGTTATTCCGGCCGGACGGAGACGGTCGTAGAGATTGCCGGGATCCTGCGGGAGAATGCGGTGCCGATGATTGCCATTACAGGCTTTGCGGAGTCGCCTCTGCGCCGGTGGAGTACGTATAATTTGTATGTCAGCGCTGCGGAGCTGGCTGTTACGGGGGGAAAGCTGGCTTCCCGCATTTCCCAGCTGGCAGTGATTGACGCGCTCTATATTGCCTATTTCCAGCGGACATACGATAAGAGTGCCGATGCGCTGCAAAATACGCATCTGACCAAGAAGGGAGAGGAAGAATGGAGCGATTAGAGCTGGCAGGCCTGGGAACGGAAATGCGCAACCCCAATACAATGGACCTTGACGAAATGACCCCTATGGAGATCGTTGCGGTTATGAACCGGGAAGACGGCCGCGTGGTGCAGGCTGTGCGTGAGGTCCTGCCGCAGGTGGCGGAAATCGTTGCCTGGGCTACCGACAGCCTTCGCCGGGGAGGGAGAGTGATCTATATCGGAGCGGGCACCAGCGGGAGACTGGGTGTACTGGACGCGGTGGAGTGCCCCCCTACCTTCGGTGTGACAGATCAGGAGGTCATCGGCCTCATGGCCGGAGGACAGCGGGCCTTCGTAAAGGCCATAGAGGGCGCGGAGGATGACGAGGAACTGGGCGGCAGGGATCTGGAGCAGGCGGGACTGACAGAGCGGGATACGGTCGTCGGCCTCACCGCCAGCGGACGGACGCCGTACGTAATAGGCGCGCTGCGGAGGGCCAACAGAGAGGGCTGCCACACAGCGGCGATCTCCTGCAACCGGGGTGCCGAGGTCTCCGGCCTGGCCGGTATCGCGGTGGAGGTCAATACAGGTCCGGAGGTACTCTCCGGCTCCACCCGGCTGAAGGCCGGCACGGCGGAGAAAATGATCCTGAACATGATTTCCACCGCAAGTATGGTTGGGGTAGGAAAGGTCTATCAAAATCTGATGATAGACGTGCGGCAGACCAATCAGAAGCTGGTTTGCCGGGCGCAGAATATCGTTATGCAGGCCGTCGGCTGCACCCGGGAGGAGGCCGCCCAGGCACTCCGGGAGACCGGCGGAGAGGCAAAAACTGCAGTCGTCAAGCTGCTGCTGGATGTGGACGCGGAGTCCGCGCAGGAGCTGCTGGGACGCTCCGGCGGCAAGGTCCGGCAGGCGCTGGCGGCCTATCGCTGTGGAAAAGAAGCGCAAGCTTTTTTTGCAAAATAAATACGGGCAACATGAAAAAGGAGGAAGCAAACATGAAAAAGAGGCTATTGGCAATGATCCTGGGCACGGTAATGCTCCTGGGCCTTCTGGCTGGCTGCGGCGGCAAGGGTGATGGCGAAGACGCAAACGTGGACGCCCCCGGAAGCAGCCCGTCCACAACGTCCGGTGATTCCGCCGGGCAGGTTATCCGGGTATGGATTCCCCCCTATGCCAAGTCCGATGCGGAGCTGACGGACCAGATGTTCTGGGACCAGCAGTTCGATGCATTCGAAGCGGAGAACAACTGCACCGTGGAAGTAACCATCCTCCCCTGGGACGGCTACAAACAGAAAGTGACCACCGGACTGATCTCCGACCAGGGCCCTGACGTGGTATACATTGATACGCCCTATGATTTAGTGGAGTCCGGCGCTTTTGAACCGCTGGACAGCTATTTCACTGCGGAAGAAACGGAGAATTACCTCTATTGGGATCTGGGACAGATCCTGGGCAAGCAATATGTCGCTCCCATGCTGGTGGGCAACGCCAGCGTCATGTACTGCAACATGGACATCCTCAAGCAGGCCGGCTTCGACCGTCCTCCGGAGACCTGGGACGAGCTGGTGGAGTATTGCCTTGCCATCAAGGAGAAGGTTCCCGGTGTGGACCCCTTCCTCCAGAACTGGGGCGGCACCGGCAAGGGCGTGCTGATGGTCAGCTTCCTGCCCTACTACTGGCAGACCGGCGAGAGCTTCCTGGACGGCGAGGGCAAGCCCGCCATCAACAACGCCGGCGGTCTGGCCACGCTGGAATTCCTCAAGGGGTTCCAGGACAAGGGCATTTTTGACGAGACCATCACTGCCGTGGACAATCCCAAAGATCGTTTTTGGGAGGGCACCCTGGCCATGTACGTAGGCGATACCGGCAGCGCCAAAAAGACCACCGAGGCCGGTATCAACTGGGAAGTCGTTCCCGCTTTGAAGGGGCCTGCCGGCATCCAGGCAACCTGGATTGCGGCTGACTCTCTGGCCATCGCGTCCAACAGCAAAAACAAGGACCTGGCGGTCAAGGCCATGAAGTATATGCTCAGCGCCCCCGTGATGGACGCCTTCCATGAGGAGATGTATGCCATGTGCCCCATCACCAAGGATGCCAAGTTCTACGACGACGAGCGGTTCCAGTCCATGTACATGGATCAGGCGGACATCTTCCACAACTGGCCTTCTTATGCCAACTCTGACGCGTTTTATGATTACCTGCTCAAGAATATCCAGTCCATGTATATGGGCGATCTGACTCCCCAGCAGGTGCTGGACGATACCATGAAGCAGTATGAGGACTTTGTAAACTGATTTGCGCCGTTCCAGCGCGGCAGGAAGGGGACCGAGAGAAATGAAAGAAGGGAAACGTCCGTTTTTGACCCGGAACCGGCGGCAGGCGCTCTATGGTATGGCCTATATTCTGCCCGCCTGCGTGGTGATTACCGTATTTTGTATTGTCACCATCTTCATGACGGTATATTATAGCTTTACAGAGTATAACATGCTGACGCCTGCACGGTTTGTGGGGCTGAAAAATTACCTGAAGATTTTCCAGGACAAGACCTTTCGGGCCGCACTGGAAAATACGGTGAAGTATGTGATTATCACGGTCCCCGCCCAGGTATGTATCTCTCTGGGGCTGGCAGCCTTCCTTGCGGAGAAGATGCAGAACCGGGCCGGCGGCTTTGCCAGAAGCGTGATGTTTGTTCCCTATATCATTTCCGGCATTGCGGCTACTGCCGTGTGGTCCATCATTTTCAAGCCGGACGGCGTCATCAACACCCTGCTGGGCCAGTTTGGGGCCAAGGGCCCCAACTGGCTGGGCAGCGGAAACCTGGCGTTTCTGTGCGTGTGCATTGTGGCGGTGTGGAAGAACGTCGGCTACTTCCTGGTGATTTACTACGCCGGAGTCCAGGGGGTGTCCAGAGAACAGCATGAGGCGGCCACCTGCGACGGAGCCTCTCCCATGCAGCGGTTCTGGTATATCACGGTCCCCAGCGTCAAGCCCATCACCTATATGGTGATTACCCTCAGCGTGATTCAATCCTTCCAGATTTTTGACGTGGTCTATCAGCTGACCCACGGCGGTCCCGGCACCTCCACGCTGACGCTGGCGTACATTATTTATCAGGCGGCTTTCAAGGACTGGAAGATGGGCTATGCCAGCGCTCTGGCGGTGATGCTGCTGATCTTCGTGCTGGCAGTCAACCTGGTGCAGGATTTGTTTTTCAAGGAGAGGGAGGGAAAGCGATGAAAAAGGCCAGGAAGAGTCAGTCGCCGGCGACCGGCCTGGGAAAGGTTTTTGTGGCGGTATTCGTGCTTCTGTGCGCTCTGCCGCTGGTGTACATGGTCCTGATGAGCCTGACCCAATCGGAGTCCCCCTACTTCAGGCTGCGGGATATCAGCTTTGACTTTGCCAACTACAAAACCATCCTGATCCGCAACAACTACACCCAGGCGATCATCAACAGCTCCATTGTGGCGGTGCTGGCCTGCCTGTGGACCTGCTTCGTGTCCGCGCTGGCCGGATACGGCTTCGAGAAAAAGCCCATCCCTCATAAGGAGCTGATTTACAAGATCCTGCTGGCTACCATGATGATCCCCGGCCAAGTGACGCTGGTGCCTCTGTTTCTGATTATCCGGGAAATGAATTGGCTGAATACCTATTCGGCCCTGGTGATCCCCATGGCGGGCGCTTTCGGTGTGATGATGATGCGGTCTTTTATGAAGAGCGTGCCGGACGTACTCATCGAGGCGGCGCAGATCGACGGATGCTCAGAGTTTTACATTTTCTGCAAGGTGGTGCTGCCGCTGGTGAAGCCGGCCACGATTTCCCTGACGATTTTCACCTTTGTTTCCACATGGAACGCGTTTATCTGGCCGCTGGTGACCACCACGGAGCGCACGCGGTATACGCTGCCGGTGGCGCTGTCCCTGCTGGCGACCAATTTTGAGAAAAACTACGGACTCATCATGGCCGGGGCCACCATCACCTTTTTGGTGCCCTTTATCCTGTACTGTATCCTGCAAAAGCAGTTTGTGGCGGGCATTGCCCTGGGGAGTGTGAAGGAATGACGCTGGGGAAATTGATGCGGAAGCGCTCCAAGCTGGTTATCGGATTGATGAGCGGCACCTCTGCCGACGGAGTGGACGCCGTTCTTGTCCGGATTGACGGCTGGGGCGGGGAATCTCGGCTGGAGCAGCTGGCCTATGTCAGCATTCCCTTTGAGGATGAGGTCCGCCGGAGAATTCTGGACATCGCCCGGGGGGACTTCGGCGGCAGCCAGGAGCTGGGACGGATGAATATGCTGCTTGGAGAGCTGTATCTGGAGGCCTGCGCCCAGCTGTGCCGCCAGGCGGGCATGGACTTCAGCGGGATCGATCTCATTGGCAGCCACGGCCAGACGGTTTATCACCAGCCGGAAAAAGAGGCCTATCTGGGCCGGGAGCTGGCGGCTACCTATCAGATCGGGGACGTGTCCATACTCTGCGAGAAGATTGGCGTGCCGGTGGTGTCGGACTTCCGGGTCCGGGATATGGCTGCGGGCGGACAAGGGGCGCCGCTGGTCCCCTATACGGAATATCTGCTTTACCGGCAGGAGGGGAAGGACATTGCCCTTCAAAACATCGGCGGCATGGGGAATATTACCTTTCTGCCCCGGGACGGATCGCTGGCGGAGCTGACCGCGTTTGATACCGGTCCGGGCAACGTGCTGATCGATGCGGCGGTGGAGCGTCTCTCCGAGGGGAAGCTGCGCTATGACGAGGGCGGTGCGCTGGCAGCGAAGTATCCGGTCAGCGAGGAGCTGCTGGACATTCTGCTGGATGATCCCTATCTCCGGCAGAAGCCGCCCAAGACCACGGGACGGGAAAAATACGGCCAGACCTTTCTCCGGGAGCTGTACCGCAGGGCGGGCGCCCTGTCGCTGTCGGACGGGGAGGTTCTGGCGACAGTGACCCGCTGTACGGCCCGGACCATTGCCCACGCGATCCGGACCCATCTTCCCCGCCTGCCGGAGCTTCTGATCGTAGGCGGCGGCGGGAGCTACAACCTGACATTGCTGCGCGGCCTGCGGGAACTCCTGCCGGAGATCCGGGTGGCCACCAACGAGGACATGGGGCGGGACGGAGACGCTAAGGAAGCGGCAGCCTTTGCCCTCCTGGCCAACGAGACCATTCACGGCATATGCAACAACGCGCCTGCTGCTACAGGCGCGGGCCATCCGGTTGTGATGGGGAAAATCAGTCAATAGAGCTGCTAAAGCAAACAATCAGACAAATACGAATCACTGAATAAAACAATTCGCTGAGTGCCAAGCAGCATTTGCGCCAGACGGCGTGCAGCGGTTGTGAATACAGCTTTTTAATTGGCGGGCTGTATAAAGGGGCTGCTGATGCGCGAAGTGTTGCTTTAATCAGCGGCCCCTTTGCTTGAAAAGGAATATGACGGCTTATGAAAAAGACTTTAACGGACATGACGCTGGACGAGAAACTGGGACAGCTGATTTTGACCGGCTTGCCCGGCACGGAGGCGGACGGGGAATTTCTCCGGCTGGTGCGGGAGGAGAAGGTCGGCAATGTGATCCTGTTTCAGTACAACCAGCGGGAGGAGGGCCAGCTGGCCGCGCTGTGCCGCAGCCTGCGGGAGGAAATCGAGGCGGAAACCGGCTTGCCGCCGCTGATTGCCTCCGACGAGGAGGGCGGCGTGGTCTCCCGCCTGCCTGAGGAGATGGGGAAAATGCCTTCCGCCATGGCCTTGGCCGCATTGGGAGCCCCGCAGGCGGTCTACGACGCAGCCTTCTGGACCGGGCGGCAGCTACGGGGCGTGGGGATCAACTTTGTGCTGGCTCCTGTGCTGGATGTCAACAGCAACCTGAAAAATCCGGTGATCGGGGTGCGGAGCCTCGGCAGAGACCCGCAGACCGTTTCCGCCTTGGGGCGGGAGGCGCTGCGGGGATTCCGGGACGCGGAGATTCTCTGCGCCGCCAAACACTTCCCGGGACATGGAGATACCGCTGTGGATACGCATGTGGGGTTTGCCCTGATGGAAAAGAGCCGGGAGGAGCTGCGAAATCTGGAGCTGATTCCCTTTCGCATGGCAGTGGAGGAGGGCGTCCCGGCCATTATGGCCGCCCATGTGGCCTTGGCGGAGGAGGACGGCCTGCCCGTCACAATGTCAGGGAAGGTAATCCGGGAGCTGCTGCGGGGGGAGCTGGCGTTTGACGGCCTGGCCGTTTCCGACTGCATGGAAATGGATGCGGTCCGGGCTGGCTGCGGAACAGCCGCCGGAGCGGTGCGCAGCATCGCGGCAGGCATCGACCTGGTGTGCATTTCCCGGAGCCTGCCGGAGGTCCGCGCCGCACTGCGGGGACTGCGGAAAGCGGTGGAGAGCGGCGAACTGCCCATGATGCGGATTGACCAGGCTGTTGGGCGGATTCTGGCCTGCAAGGCCCGCTATGCCGGTCCGCCTCCCGCCTGGACGGAAGAGGACGGAAGGCGGTGCCGTTCCCTGGCGGAGGACCTTTTTGCCAGAGGCGTGGAGTGCGGCGTCCGGCCTCGGGGCGGGCGGTTCCGGCTGGGCGCGGCGCCCCGGTTTCTCAGTCCCGTCCGCCAGCAGCTGTCCCTTGTGACGGAAAAAGCCGCCCGGCTCTCCCTGGCGGAGGAGCTGGCGGCGGAATTTGGAGGAGAGGCCCGGGAGCTGTCCCTCCGGCCAAATGAAGAGGAACGGGAGGAGCTGCTGCGGTGGGCGTCCGGCGGGACCTCCATCGTGGCCGGAACGCTGAACGCCACTGTATATCCGGAGCAGCTGGCGCTGCTGGAGGATATGGCGAAGCTGACGCCCCCCATGGCCTGTGTGGCTCTGCGTGGCCCCTTCGAATTGGAGCTGCTGCCGGACAGCGTATTTCGCATTCCGGTGTATGAGTATTCCCGCCGGGGTATCCGGCAGGTGTGCCGGTATTTGGAGAGATGAGGAGGCGGCGGGATGGAACGGCACGGTGAAATGCTTTCCCGGCTGATAGAGTCCTTCGCGGCGCGGGGATATTTTCCGCAGGCGTCCTTTGCTGTCTTCAACCGGCAGGGCATCCTCTGCCGGGGAGCCTGCGGCGGCGCGTCGCCGGAGACGGTATATGACCTGGCGTCTCTGACGAAGCTGTTTACCACGACCATCCTGCTGAAACTGGCGGACGAGGGACGGCTTGAGCTGGAGGGACGGGTGCTGCCCCTGCTGGATGTGCCGGCGGCAAATGGTATTCTGCGGGAGAGTCTGGCGGATGCAACCCTGGCCGGTCTGCTGACCCATACTGCCGGCCTTCCGGCGTGGTATCCCTTTTACGCCGGGTCCGGCAGCCTGTGGGACCGGATGGAACAGGCAATTGCTCACGAGGAGGGCGGAGAAAAGCCTCCGATGGTGTACAGCGATCTGGGTTTTATTCTGGCCGGCCGCCTGGCGGAGCAGGCGGCGGAGCGCAGCCTGCCTGAGGCGGCGGAGGAATATATTCGCCGTCCCTTAGGGATAGAGATCCTTACTTATCTGCCAAAAGGCAGTCCAAAGGATGCCCTGGCGGGGCGGCCTCTGGCAGTCTCCTGCTATGGGAACAGCATCGAACGGGATATGTGCCGGCGGCGGGGGATATGCTTTGACGGATTCCGCCCTGACGGCGTGCCGGTGGCCGGGGAAGCCAACGATGGCAATGCGTGGTACTATTTCGGCGGCGTCAGCGGTCACGCGGGCCTGTTTTCCGATATTGACGGTGTAGCGGCTCTGGGGCGCTTCTATCTGACGGCGGACAGACACCTCTTTCGCCTCGCGCTGCGGGAACGGTCCAACAGGCGCGGACTGGGGTTTGAATGGGGGCCCCGCTATCCCGGAGGCTGCGGCCATACCGGTTTTACCGGAACAAGCCTCTACCTGTGCCCGGACCGGGGGATAGGCGGCGTACTGCTGACCAACCGGCTGGCGTATCCGGCGGGAGAGGCAAAGAATATTGACCCCTGCCGCAGAGCCTTTCACGAGGCGATTCTGGCGGCGGTGGAACAGGGAGGTGAGTGGTAATATGCTGCGAAGAGCAACCGTGGACGACATCCCCGCTCTGGGACGCATTTATATTGAAGCGCTGCAGGAGACATACAGGGGTATCCTGCCGGAGAGCTATCTGTCCGGGCTGACTCTGGCGGAAGGAGAAGCCACCTGGGCACGGATTTTGCAGAAGCCGGAGCAGGAGGTGCTGGTGGACCAGCAGGACGGCGCGGTGGCCGGTCTGGTTTCCTATAAGCCTGACGGCGAGAGGAGCGGCTGCCTGAACCTCGCCTCTCTCTACGTGGACAGGCGGAGCCAGGGCCGCGGCGTAGGGAGGCGGCTGATCCGTACGGTATGGGAGCGGGCCCGGGAGATGGGATACGAGGCCGTCTCGGTGGGCGTAGTGCAGGACAACCTCCGGGCGCGGGGGCTGTACGAGCGGTTAGGCGCGGTGTATCAGAATGATTGCGAATACCGCTTCGGGCCGTATCCGGTGATCTGCCGCTGCTATGTCTGGCCTCTGGCGGCGGTTCTGCCGGCCGGCGGGGCTGCAGAAGCTGGCAGGCAGGGCCCGTCCGGCTCCCCCTGCCTGCCTCACGGCAGGGGATGACCGGCGGCCAGGTACAGCCGGTACCACTCCTCCCGGGTCAGCCGGAAGGTACAGGACTGGAGGATGTCCAGCAGGCGGGACGCCTTCGCCGTACCGGCAACCAGCTGCATCTGCGCCGGATGGCGGAGAATCCACGCCGCGGCAACTGCGGTTGCACAGACATGGTATTGGTCCGCCAGCGCGTCCAGCTCCCGGTTCAGCTCCGGATAGCGCTCGTCCCCCAGGAAGCAGCCGCCCCAGTTGGGGGTCTGGAAGGGAGACCAGGCCTGAATGGTCATGCCGTTCAGGCGGGAGTAATCCAGCACGCTTTCATCCCGGCTGGCGGAGCCCGGCGTGTCCATGTTGACCTCCAGGCCGTTAGCCACCATGTTGGAGACCGGGAGGCTGAACTGGAGCTGGTTAATCAGCAGCGGCTGCCGGACGGTCCTCTTGAGCAGCTCGATCTGCATGGGCTTGTGGTTGGAGACGCCGAAGCGGCGGACCTTTCCCGTCCGCTCCAGCTCGTCAAAGGCGGCCGCAACCTCCTCCGGCTCGGTCAGCGCGTCGGGGCGGTGAATGAGCAGCACGTCCAGATAATCGGTCCGCAAGCGTCTCAGGATGCCGTCTACCGACCGCAGCAGATGCTCCCGGGAGGAGTCGTAGAAGCCCTGCCGGATGCCGCATTTGGATTGCAGGATCAGATCCTCCCGCCGGATGGAGGGGTCGCTGCGGAGCGCCGCGCCGAAATGTTCCTCACAGGCGCCGCCTCCGTAGATGTCGGCGTGGTCAAAGTAATTTGCGCCGTTTTCCAGCGCGGTGTGGATAAAGCGTCCCAGAGCGGGCGTATCCAGCTCGCCCAGACGCATACAGCCCACTACGATGGCAGGGACCTTCCAGCCGCTGCCGCCCAATGGAATTTGTTTCATGACAGGTTCCCTTTTCCTTTCCTATGCTGGCACCGGCGGACCGGAAGGCCCGCCGGAGTAAAAATAAAAGGCACGCTTTTGCGTGCCTTTTATTTTGGCGGAGATGGAGAGATTCGAACTCTCGATACCCTTTTGGGGTATACACGATTTCCAATCGTGCGCGCTCGACCAGCTACGCGACATCTCCACATAGTTGCCCGGCTCTCATCAGCCTATGAACTTTTTGCTTGACAGCAGAAGTAATTATACCTGTTTTCCTCCGCAAAGTCAATAGGTATTTCAAATTTTTCTGGGCTTTGTTTGATAAATGGCAGAATGCCCAATGACGAGAGATTTTTTCGCCAATCAAGGCGGATTTTTGCAGGCGGGCTGACGCCCGGCAAAAAAATGCAGCGCAGCGCGGCGGAAAAAGATCCGTCGTTTTGGCATTTTTCAAACATGGCCTGGGAAATTGCGGCGGTCCCGGAGCGCGCCAACGCCGCGACAGGGGAATACGCGGGATTTTTTTGTGCAAACCGCCGTTGCACAAGACAGGGGAACTTTTCCCCCGTTACACACCAGTGTGTAACGGTTTTTTGCCGTGCCACAAAAACAAAAAGGAGAACGTTATATGAACTACACAGAAAAGTATCATTTGCCCCAGTGGGTAGAGACGGACAGGGTGATGATGAGGGACTTCAATCAGATGTGCCGGGACATTGACGCGGGGCTGGACCGCAACGCACAGGCGGCGGCGGCAGCCGCGGGCGCGGCGGCGGATGCGGCCAGTACCGCCGGGGCCGCCGTCACACCGTCCGCGCTGAACAGCGCGCTGTTCCGGGCGGCGTACAATCATTATCATCTGGTGGATCGGATGGAGCCCATCCCCCGGCAGAGCGGCGTGCTGCGGCTGCCGTTTGTAGAGGGAGCGAAGACCACTGTTACCGGCTTCCTTCAGGAAAAGGATCTCCTGTGGGCGGCGAACGGGACAAAGCTTCTGACCGTCAGCGACCTGCGCAGCAGCTTCAGCAGCCTGCAAGCACTTTCGCCAACGCAGAGGCTTATGGCGGCGACCTTTACCGCGCCTCACCCCGGACTGGTGACAGAACTGCACCCCTTTGGGCGGGTCACCAACTCCGCCGCCGGAGATCCCGGGGACTGCACCGTGCGGCTCATCAACCAGACCAATGCCAAGCAGCCTGTGCTGGAGCATGAGGAGCGCGCCTCTTTTGGCTTTTCAAAAGGAAATACCGGCGATGGAGAATTTACTTTGCCCGTTCATTTTCTGCTGCGCACCGGGCAGCGCTACCGGCTGGAGGTAGAGATGGATAACCTGAATTCCAGGCCGGAGCTGAAGCTGCGGCAGAGCGACGCGTTCTTTAAGGTGACCGGATACCAGACCGCCAGCGCTTCCGTTTCCTGCGGCTATCAGACAGAGGAGACTGGCAGGGGAGGACTTGCGCTGGTCCAATACAGCTATACGGGGAAAGCGCCCACGCTGAAGCTCACCTGGGAAGATTCCCAGCTCTCGCCCAACAGAACGCGGACCTTCACAGATGAGCAGGGCCGCACCATGCGGGAGGCCGAATTCCGCCGGACCGCCTCTGTACCGGTAAATTCCACCCTGAAAATTACCTGCACCTGTCCAGCCGGGTCGGATGTGTCCGTCTACCAGCTGGGGACCGTGCTGATCTGACAGGCGCGGCAGCAGAAAACAGGGGAACCCCCCAAGGGCCTTGGCCCTTGGGGGGTTCTTGTGATACAGGGGAAATCTTGCAGGGGATCACTCAAGCGGGAGTTCCCCAATCCAGATCGAGGATAATCGTCCACTCAACATCGTTGATGGTGAGTTTTACACTATCCTGCTTGTTGCCAATAATGATCGAACTGGTGTCTTCAGAATTTTCTGCGGTCTCGGAAATAGCGATGATCGCAAACTTGTCTCCAAATGCGGCAACCTTCTCAGGGACGGCCTCGAAGTAACCCTCGACATTGTCCGTGCCATTCGCGGCTTTCCCGCCTTTGCCAATCAGAGCTCCATTCTCATCGTACTCGCCAACGACGCAGTAGTAGGCGTAGTCCTTGTAACCATAAAGGGGAATAAAGTCTGTTTCGTCTGTGCCGATTTCGCTGTTCTTGTATTCGAAATCAGTGGGATCAATCGCATAGGCATTGCCAGTGAAGGTAATGGTATTGGTCTTGTAATCCACAACGAACTCAGTGGCTCTGGTCAACCATTCGTCCAGACCCTCGGCTGTCTTCTCTACTCCGCTAAACTCCCAAGGATTGTACTTGATTTCCGCCAGAACAGCGTCAATGTCGTCACGGCTCATGAGGTCAACGATGGTGGAAGTGACCTCGATGACGTAGTAGCCAATGGTCTTGTCCTCGGCGACGGTCTTGACAATGTAGAGGCCGTTCTCCTCGGCAATGATCTCAGCGTTTTCGCCAAAGGTAGTCTCATCGACTTCACCAGACACGGCGAGGGTGGCAGCTGCGCCGGTACCGGCTTCCAGAGTCTCATAAGCACCAGCCAGAGTCGTGGCATCCTCATCGGTGAGGCTCTCGAGGCCCTCGACACTGCTCAGAGCAGAGGAGGTGCTGCTGTCCAGGTTCTCATAGTCAGCCCAGTCGGCAATGGTCACTTCCTGAGCGGCAGCTGTCTCAACATAAGGAACGGTGATTTTGACAATCTTTTTGGCAGCATTCTGCAGATCGCTGCTCTGGACATTCTCAACGTCACCGTAAGCATGCAGAGCGGTGTCGCTGTTGACCATGAAGGTAACCTCAAGGTCAGCATCCATGGGAACCGCGAAGGTCAGCGCGTTGTTCGCCTGGCTCTTGGGAGCCAGATCCTCGCCGTCAGCCTGAGCGCTGACGAGGGTCAGGTCAAGCGCGTCGGAAGCCTTCAGCTGGCCGCCTTCCAGAGAAACAACAGCTTCCCAGGTTACGCGGGTTTCCAGTTCAGCTTCGATCTCAATGGGAGCCTGGATCGTGGCATCGCCGCCCACGCTGGCCAGAGTGATGACGGGGTTGCCGTTGACGTCAGTACTTACGGTGTAGTTCGTACCCTTGGTCAGAACGGTGTCGCCGTACTTGACATCGCCAAGAACGATGGTCTCAGTGCCGGAGAGGTTGGAATTATCAGCCTTCTTGACGGTGATAGCCTTCCCAACAACATTGGTGCCGTAGGCAATGCTCGCAGGATCAGCCTTGAGCTTGGCGGGGGTGACGGTCTCCTTCACAGAGACGGAGTAAGTGACAGTGGTGTCTTCCTCAAGGTCAACGGTAATGGTGGTATCCTCGGTGATGTCGTTGATCGTCACCTTGAAGGTCTTGTCGTCGATCTTCTGCTTGTTCCAGAGTTCAGCACCGGCGTCGACTGTGATATTACCTGAACCGGCAGCGAACTTGTAGCCGAAGGGAGCGGTAATGGTAATCTGGATGCTCTTGTCCTTGGTGTAGAAGCCACCGTAGACGTCGTCGCCACCGAAGGTGATCTTGATGTCCTCACTGGCAACTGCCCCATTCTTATCGACAACCTTCACGTTGTTGCCCTTGGAGGCGGGATTGGGCATGACGTTGTCCCAAACCTGCATGGCGAAGTTGTACTCACCCTCGGAATCGTCATAGACGTTGGCGAAGGAGACGGCGTACACAGCAGCGCCCTTGTCGTTGTGATGGACCAGAACACGGTTGTAGTTGTAGTAGTGCAGGTTGTGGCCGGTGCCCTCGTGGGTATCGCGCATCTCGGGATAATCAAAGTCCCAATTCTCGCGGTCCACCTGAGAAGCCAGAACGGTGGTATGATCCTCGCCATCCTCCAGACCGGTCAGATCGGCATCGCCGTACCTACCCATGGGGGTGTCATACTCCACGCGGAACAGCGGGGTCTCGGCAGTCAGATCATACTGGCCCTCACCAGCGTCAGCATAATCAACGTTGTCGCCCATGTATGCCAGGTTCTGAACGACAACGTACTTGTTGCCGCCGGTCCAGTTCACGCGCTCCACACAGCCAACAGCGTAGGAGCCGTCAGCGGCGATCTGATCGCGGGTCAGACGTCCGGCAATACGATAAATGCCATCGGAGTTAGCAGCGGTCATGTAGTACAGGCCGGGGCGGACCTGCTTACCGCCGATGATGCTGTCACCATAGCTCAGGGTGCTGTTCGCCCAGTCGATCTTGCGGATCTCCTGCTTGCCGTCGCCGGTGATGACCAGCAGCTCGCGGTAGCGGACATCAGAGAGCTTCGTGACGTCATCCAGGACCAGGACGGTCTCCTTGCTGTCCTCGTAGGTGTTCAGCTCGATGACCACGATGTCGGCGGTGTACTCGGGAGTACCCTTGTCGATGTCGTTATCAGCCTTGCGGAGGGTACCGACAGCGTAGATGTCCTCGACATAGCCCTTATCGTTCCAATCCTTCACGCCGGGAGCATTGGCATAGCCGACGCTCTTCTCAACGGCAACGCCGCTGACGGTAGCAGCAGGATACACCACGTAGTAGATGGTGTTGTCCAGAGCGCGGACAGTGACATCATCATACTCGTTATTATAGGCAGTATCGGAACGAACGGATGTGTTGTAGACAACACCATCCACAGCGGCCTTGGTGGGCACCTTGCTGAGGTCGGGCAGATCGATCATGGCGTGGTTGTAACGGCCGGTAACGGAGCTGTTCTCCACGGGGAGGATGGTGCCGTCAGCGGTGATAGCAGCCACGGTGGTCTTGATCTCGTTGTCGCGGGTGTGGGCACCGCTATGTGTAGGAGTGCTGTTGGTGCAGTTCACAGAGCCGCCGTTCAGGGTGGCAGCTGTGCATGCAGCAGAAGCATTGGGGATGAAGTCATTCTGAGCAGACCGGCCGGTGGTGCCGCCCAGATACTTCAGGGCGCCCCAGTCGTTGTTGTCTACAGTGTGGTCGTTGTTCACCACATCGCGGTCGATGAACAGGCTGCCGTTGGCGGTGATGTCAACGATCTCCTGCTTGTCGCCGCGCTCGCTCTCCTCGTCATAGACGCGGACGGCGTACTCATCAGCGGTCTTGGTGCTGTTGAACCAGCCGTCGGTAATCAGCTTGTAGTCGCTGGTCTTGTCGCTCTTGACGAAAGCAGCCAGGTGGCCGCCGCGATCCAGGAACAGGTCATAGCTGACCTTGCCGGCCAGCAGCTCGGGAGCGGACATATAAGCCTCGTCCTCGATATGCTCGCAGACGCCGGACTTAATGTACTCAACCTCGTCGCTGGTGGTGACGGTCTCGGTCTTGCGGACGTACTTCTCAATGGTGACGCCGGGGACCACTTCGGCCAGATAGGTCTGAGCCTTGCCATCGATGATGGCGTAGTACACTACATCGTCCGCGTTCAGCTCGTCAGCGGAAACGACCTTCTGACCGGTCAGGTTGTTCAGATCGTCAATGCTGCAGGGCCGGCTGGTGTTCTCGTTGGTCAGAGTGCGGTTCTTGGTGTCCAGGGTGTACTTGCCATCCTTGGCAGTGGAGACCTGGGCCACAGTGTAGATGACCTTGAAGATGTAGTCAGCCTTGCCATCGCCGTTGTTGTCGATGACCTTGACCCAGTTGCCGTTCTCGTTCTTGGAAACGGACTCCAGGGCATCGGCGGTGATGTAATCCTCAATGAAGGTATCCAGAGTGATCTTGTCGGAAAGATCCTCGGTACTCTTGGTGCCGGCATAGACCTCGCCGGTGATATAGGAGTCGGTCTTATCGGCAATGTTGAAGATCCGCTTGATGTTGTTCTGATGCTCGGCAGTGATGTCGGCCTTGATGGCGAAGACGGCGGTGTAGATGAGGTGATACTCAGTATTACCGTCGGCGTCCTTCACCTTCTCAATGCTGTAGCCATTTGCCTTGGAATAGGTGTCGGGAACGATGAAGCCGTCCCGGTTGGCTTCCTTGATGAGTCCATCAGCCTTGCCAGCGGTGTCGGTAGCGTCATCAACTTCACCCAGGTCAATCACGTACTTGATCTTCCAGGGGGACTTCCAGTTGAAGCCCTTGCCGAAGTTGATGTACTCATCAGCGTCAGCCTTGGAGATACCGGCGCGGGAGAGAATGTCGTCGACCTTCTCATCGTTGGTGCTGACCTCAACGGTGTTGCCGGCGTCGGCCAGCTTCAGGACCTTAGTGCCGTTCTGAACGTAAACCAGGCGAGCCTCGCCGATGTCGTCCAGAGTGGAGGTGTAGTCGATGGTGTAGGTGTCGCCGTCCCCGTTCACCAGGGCGGTCTTGCCATCGGCCAGGGTGTCGTCGTCACGCAGGTCGGCGTACTCGTTGGCAACGACCACGCCCTTGACTTCCTCCAGGCCCAGGGTCTTCTTGCCCAGGGAGACACCGGACTCGGTGTAGCCGCCGG